>Ga0306920_100000213_pt1 | contig 68048 bp, 66 predicted proteins | sample flu12Cox44000170_FD_204666 | JGI IMG/M metagenome (GOLD analysis project Ga0306920, IMG submission 204666) | Lab enrichment of tropical soil microbial communities from Luquillo Experimental Forest, Puerto Rico - flux4day.12C.oxic.44.000.170 (v2)... | ecosystem: Environmental > Terrestrial >...
GAGCACAATGCTCACCCAAAACCGTTTGTCTGGACCCAATCCGCAAATGCCATCCTCGCCAAACTCGACCGCCTTCCTGTACTCTCTGAATGCGTCTGAGCACTAGCGCAGGCGCGGATCGGCATCCAGAGCGGCTCCGAGCGCGCCTTCGACTTTATGGCGAAATACGGTATCAGCGGCGTGATCGGCGGCGGCTCGGCCGAGGGCGGAGCGGTCGAGCGGCACATGCTCGGTTTCCAGGTGGCGTACGCCCGCCGTGGCATCCACCTCGAATTGGGCGAGCGGCTGGCGCTCGGCTACCACTTCCACATCGCGTCGAGCCGCGAGCAGGCGATCCGCGAGGCGGCCCCGCATTACGAGGAGAACATGAAGATGTTCGGCGAATTGCGCGGTGCGGGCCTTGACCGACGAGCAGATCGCGGCGATGCGCGACCCGCGGCCCGCCGGCACCGTGAATTGCCGACAATCGAGGATGCGGTGAAGGCCGGCGGCTTCCTCGCCGGCCGGCCGGAGGACATCGTCGAGCAATTGAAGGCGGTCGAGAGGCGCTATCCCGGCCTCAATCGCGTCATCTGCGCGACGCCGCTCGGCACCCCGCTCAACGTTCAGCTCGCAGGCCTCGACCACTTCGCGAAGGAGGTGATCCCAGCCTTCCGCGACACCAGAACCGCCGCCGCCGCGCAATAACCCCGAGGCGCCGCCGTCGGGACGTCCGCGCCGCCGGCGACTCGGATCAACAACAACGGACCCCACCGAACATCGTCCGCAGGGCGAATCGGCGTCACCCAATCAGCGAGTAGCCCGCTGCCGAGCCTGCGCCGGCTAGATGTCTGTAAACGGCATTTGGCTCGCCCTTGCTCCCGGCCTTATGCAATACGACATCTGCGGCATCGCGGTCTGTTCTGGGGGATAAGCCCTGCGACCGTTCGCGGGGGCTTTCCGATGCCTAACTCTCTGATCGACGAACTCCAACTGGATGCGTCGAATCCGGCCATTCCGGTGACTGCCCTGCTCCGGAAAGCCCTGATGGTGGCTGCCAAGCTGGAGCTGCCGGGTGTTCCAGAATGGATCAACAAAGAACTCTCGGGATATAGAGGCGAAGATACGGTCCCGGAATACCGGATCATCTATGGAAGCGTAAAACCTCGAAATCCTTTCCATGGCTGGATTCCCGTTCAATTTCCCACGAACGATTTCCAGGAGACGGCATCGAGAAAGGATGTCACGGAATCTGTCGCGCAGATCGAAGCGCTTACCAAACGAGATGGAGCATTGGTTCAGGTTTTTCCTAGCGAGGCCCAACGAGTGCTTCAGCAAATGTTTCAGCAGGATACGGAGTTTACCTGTTTCCTCGAAAAATCCCATTTCGAAGGCATTCTGGACGAGATCCGAAATCAAGTCATACGTTGGGCGATTGCACTTGACCGGGCTGGCATCAGGGGTGATGGGCTATCTTTTACGGGTGCCGAGAAGGAGAAGGCTCACAACTTGGTTGTTCACGCCGATGGCGGCACCCTGAACATCGGTGTGATCGGTAATGTTGCCGGGCAAGCAAATGTAGCCACAGGATCTCATCCGATGGCAGGAAGCATCTCGGCTGAGGATGTCACGGCGCTTGTCGCCGAGATTACAAAGAACGTCGGCGGCTTGAATTTGTCTGCCGCTGACGTAAGCGAACTCAACGCCGCTCTGGCCGAGTTAGATAAGACGAAGCCTGACGAACCCAGTAAGGTCCGCCAAATTCTGAACAGGGTGCTTGGCGTCGTCGGTCGTGCTGGCGAGACAATCATCACTGTAGGGACACGGGCCCATGTCGAGACGTGGATGAGGCAGCACGGGCTTGCCCCCTGAAAGCCGTCCGACGCTGGTGAGTGACGAGCATTGGCAGAACCTTTCCCTTGCGTCGGGTTATCCGCTTTAGGCTCCTGTCTTTATAACCCGACTCAGCCGTCAACGATCTATTTCAGTATTGGTGAGGCGGTTTCCGCTCTTGCCCTAACGCTTGCCGTTCAGCAGTTCTTTTCCCCGATATATCGGTTTCGCCTCCGCGCGTATGGACTCAGGTTCTTTTACCTGATCATTCCGGTCTTCTTAGGATTTGCCTGTGCTGTGATAGCGGCTTTACTCCCTAGCCTGCCGCTCGCTCACCAATCCTTTTTCGAGTATCCCATTGTATGGGAAGTGCTTGGCGGGATCTTCATCGCCCTGTCATACGCCACGATGGCAGTCCTTATGCTTAGGCCCGCACGTGTCTATCCGATCAATCTGAAAGCGTTTGTAGGAGCCGCTGCCACTTTTCTCACAGAGGCGAACGACTCGGATCGGGTGAGGTTTGCGGAAGATCTGTTATTCCCGAGAAACCTGACCCGGCTAGTTGAGGTCGCCTCGGCGTGGGCGCGTGCGGAGCACTACGGGAGCATGGTCGAATTCGAGAGGTTGAGGGAAATCGGCGCTCCACAGGTGATCCAAGGGCGGGCACCCATTAGTGCCTTCTATCTGTTTGGGCATCGGAGGGAACTGGAAGCGGCATCTCATGCTGGAACCCTCCTGCGGATACTCTCCGACTCACAGTTCTGCTCCGTGCTCGTTCGAAGATGCCCATGGCTGACGGTATCGGTTCTGGGGTATATCAGCGCCCACCGACTGTATGCTGAACAACTTACCCCGTTCATCAGGCAGTTGGCATCTCAAGCTCTTATGAGCGAGGAAAGTATCGTCGCAAAGGAGATCGGCTTCGAAGGCTTCGGCGCAACGCCCTATCTATCGAACAGCCTGTTCGGCGATTGGTATATGCTGTTTCAATATGACCCCCTCCACAACATGCATTTTGGGATGGGAGACGAGCTAACCGAGGGATACGTTGATCGACTGAACAGTGTGGCGAAACTCATTGTCCAAACAGCAGTCAAGAATCAGGACTTACACCCTCAAAGCTATATGCTGAGCGTCCATGCGGCTTATGAAAATCTATCCTCCCTATCCGGTTAAGGCAGGGTGAGTTAGATCGTTCTTGATATGTTCTTGTTATGGGAACATCCTGCGCCTTTCGTGAGGTGGCGCAGGGGTCTGTGATGTCCGGATTTCTTGAGTTCATGGATGGCTATCGGGACGAGGCGGCGTGCATCGCGGCACTGGCGCAGTTGCGCTGGCCCGAGGGTTTCGTGTGCGCGGGCTGCGCTGGGCGGACGGCCTATCAACTGGCGGCTCGGCCGCGGGTTTTCGAGTGCGCCGCCTGTGGGCAGCAGCATTCGGTGACCGCCGGGACGGTGTTTCACCGCACCCGCACGCCGCTGCGCAAATGGTTCGCGGCGGCGTGGATGATGGCGCAGGACAAGCGCGGCGTGTCGGCGCTGTTCTTGGCACGCGAACTGGCGTTGCGCTACGACACGGCGTGGCTGATGGCGCACAAGCTGCGCCACGGGCTGAGCGAGCGGCCGGAATATCCACTCGACGGCCTGCTGGAGATCGACGAGAGCTACTATGGCGGGCGCGGCAAGCCCGGAAGCCGCGGTCGCAGTCTCACTGATCCGAACAAGAGCTTGATGGCGATTGCCGTCGAAACGGTTCCGGCCTCGCCGCGCCAGGGCGAGGGGATCAAGAAGAGCCGCTTTGTCGCCGGCAGCGCCCGCATCGCCGTGCTGCCGGCCGCCACCGCGGCGCATCTGGGCGGCTTTGTCTGCAGCGCCGCCAAACCCGGCGCCCGCCTCATCACCGATGGTTTGAAGAGCTACGACGGGCTCGCCGATGGGTTCCGCCACTACTCGATCGTCCAGGGCGGCGGCAAAAACGCCGATGCCGTGCTGCCCATTGTCCATGTCCTCTTCAGCAACGTGAAGAGCTGGCTCAACGGCACCTTCCACGGCGTCAGAGCCAAGCATTTGCCACGCTACGCGCGCGAGTGGAACTACCGCTTCAATCGCCGCCGCCGCATCGCCGATCTCGCCGGCTTCCTGCTCCGCCGCGCGGCCACCCGCCCAACCATCACCTACCGCCAGCTCGTGGACGGCCTTCACCCCAATGGACCGATACCTGCCTTAACCGGATAGAGAGGAAATCTATACAGAAGCTTGGAATTCGGACGATACAAGGAAGTCACCAGTGGTTTCTTGGCTGGTTTGCACGTGGGGATGTCTCAGATCTATAAGGAGCTTCAAAACGCGTTCAAAAAAATTCCTATGGAGCGACTAGTAGGACTGTATGCTGAAAAAGATGCGATAGCCTTGCATCACTGGCTAATTCATTCGAGGGGATTGATGATCGGAACTGGTCACACGCGATCTCCGTGTTCCACGACATCTTTCCTTCTTTCGGCGATCAGGCGGTCGGCTTGGACCCGCTGCAGCAGCGCTTGGCTATCAAGCTGGTAGACAAGCTGCGGGAAAACATGAAGGGCTATTACCCTTCAATATCGCGCGTCCTATTGGCTGTGATTGGTCCCTATGATCGACGCGAGCAGATTACAAAGGCTATGCCTGCCGGTATAATCCGCGAAGCCGTGTATAAGGAATTGCAAAAACTAAAGGACTTGCATACGGCAAAACCAGACAAGTTCGAAGATTATTTCCCACCCCAGATTAGATACGACGCGGCGACTGACTCGCTGACATTCACATATCGGTTCGGAGATGCCCTGACTACGAATTTGGGTAGTCTCGATCTGGATGAAGTATCTCTGATAGATCATCGGTATTGGCGATGGGTGCCCATGGGAGACGCGATGGGCTGGACACTATAATGTCGGTTTTCACGCATCGGCATCGCCGGGAGCTGTCCTGAAGCCAGCCTGTCAATCAATGTTCCTGACGCGGCCTCTTTTCCGCCAGAGCAGACCACCGGAACGCGCCCCATTGCCGGCCCCGACTTCCAGGAGACGCCGAACACCTCGGGCACTACTCGTGAAGGTGGCATCCGCTGCGGTTGGCCGAGGATGATCCGATAGCCGACATCCTGACCGGCGGGCGGGTCATCTTCGGCGTCGGCCGCGGCTACCACACCCGTGAAGTCGAAAGTTTCGGCGCGCCGCTCATGGACCAGAATGCCTACCGGGAGATGTTTGAGGAGGGTGTCGAGGTTCTGTTCAAGGCCTTCGAGGGGAAAGCCTTCTCGCAGTACTACACGATCCCGCCGGAGGTGCCCTATCGCGGCTATACGGCTCAAGGAGATCACGCTGGTGCCGGCGCCGGAGCGGCTGCAGGTCGAATGCTGGCAGCCGATCCAGAGTGGCTCGGAGCGCGCCTTCGACTTCATGGCGAAATACGGCATCAGCGGCGTGATCGGCGGCGGCTCGGCCGGTGTTACACGAGCTCGACCCGCGCTCGATGCCCCGCCGCGGCGGCGAGGCGACGGTTGCGAGTCAAGAGCGGCGCATTGAGCGCTTCCGCCAGCGCCACATAGACCGCATCGTAGGCCGTTATGTTATGCCGCAATTCCCAGACGCGCCGCAGCAGGAGGTCGTGAGGGTAACGGTCTAACGGGAAATCAAACAGATCGTCCAGGGCATCGCGACAGCGTCCGGGTTCGACCCGGCCGCTCGCAGCATAACGGCGCAGCACCTGCGCCACCTCGACATCGATCAGATGGGGCGCATGCAGCGTTTGCTCTGTGCTGAGCAGGCGGTCCCGAATGGCGGCAGCGGCCGGCGTCCGCAACAGCACTTCCAAAAGCGCAGAGGCGTCTACCACGATCACCGGGAATCGCGCTCCGCGCGGATCGCCTCCTCCGGTGACGGGTGGGGGTCCGTTGCGGGGCGCTTCTCCAGGCGCTCGCGCAATTCTGCCAAACTGGGCCGCTCGGCCACTCGTCGCAACTCGGCAAGCAGATAATCTGAGAGCGACATGCCTTCGAGCGCTGCTCGCGACTTCAGTCGACGATGCAGTGCCTCGGGGACATTACGGATCTGGATCATGGCTGGCATGCGCAAAACATAAAAACATGTGATGCGCATGTCAACTTCGGTCCGAGCGTACTTGCGGCGGCTGCCGGTCGAATGCTGGCAGCCGATCCAGAGCGGCTCCGAGCGCGCCTTCGACTTTATGGCGAAGTATGGTATCAGCGGCGTGATCGGCGGCGGCTCGGCCGAAGGCGGCGCGGTCGAGCGGCACACGCTCGGTTTCCAGGCCGCTTACGCCCGGCGCGGCGTAAAACTCGAACTCGGCGAGCGCCTCGCGCTCGGCTACCACTTCCACATCGCGTCCTCCCGCGAGCAGGCGATCCGCGAGGCCGCGCCGCATTACGGCGTCGTCGGCGGGTCGTATCACTAGCGACGCGAGCCACCGAACATCGCCCGCTGGGCCCGGTGCCAGCCCGCCGCGACAAGGGCGAGGGCCATGCGGCCCCACCGCTGCCTTGTGCCCGGGTTATTTGCCGGTCTCGGCCTCGGCATGCTCCATCGTCGGCTGTGCACTACAGCTTCCGCATTGCGGAGGGCTGAGCCAAATCGTCCCCAAATCCTGGTTGGAGTAATGGCTCGGGCCGATCTTCCAGCCATGGACGTAGGAACGCAGCGGCACTAGCCGGTTCCACCAAAACGAGTGGATATAGTGCGCCTCCTCGTCCAGCACGCGCTCGTTGTACTGGAGCATTAGAGCGCGCTGCTTCGCAAGATCCGTCTCGCGGAGCATCTTCTCGTAGATATCGAGTTCTTTCGGATCCTCGTAGTAGCCGTAATTTGACTCGCTGACGGAGCGCGGCAACCAGGGTTGGACATCCATCACCGGGTTGACGATGCCGTGGCAACTGCCACCGGTCGAGACGCTGAAATCGCCGCCGCGCAACGCCGCGAACCAGGGACCGGTCGGCACCACATTCTGAGTGACGTGCAAACCGATCTTGCTCCATTGATCGATCAGCCAGATCCCGAGATATTTGTACGGCTGATCGACGTCGCGGTTCATCAGCTCGAAGCTGAGGCCTTCGGCGCCCGCCTCTTTTAGCAGCCGGCGCGCCTCGGCTCGTGACTTCTCGATGTCGGGCCGGAAGCCGGCGATTCTGCTGAGCTGGTCTTTGCTCGGCGCCAGCGGTGATCCTGGATAGACGAGGCTGCCGACGGTGTGCATGAGGCTTATCTGAGAGAGGGCCGCCGCGCTGCCCCAGTGGTCGAGTGCCAGAACCAAGGCGCGGCGCACCCGCACATCGTCGAACGGCTTTCGCTGGTGGTTGATCCAGGCTCCCAGAGTGCAATTCCAGTCGCTCTGCTGCACCACGATCTTGTCGCCGAGTTGTTCCTTCAGCTGGTCTATCGCCGACGGCGGGTACCCGCGAAATTCGGTCGCGGCGCGGTCGGAGCGTATCGCATCGAGCTGCACCGCCTGCTTCGGCGCATAGATCCCGACAAAACCATCAAGGTAGGGCAGCCCCTGATGGTAGTAATGGGGGTTGCGTTTTCCTTTGATTAACTGGCCCGTCTGGAATTCCTCGAAGACGAACGGGCCAGAACCCATGATGTTGTGCTCGTACCAGCGGGGGTCCTTGTCGAGTATTTTCTTCTGATAGATCCAATTGTAGGGGTCGGCCAGCGCCGGCAGGAACGCGCTGGTGGCGAACTTCAGATGAATGACGAGGGTGTGCGGGTCGGTGGCCGTGATCTTGTCGACCATCATGAAAGTGGCGGAGCGGGGGCTTACCACCCCTTCCGGCGGAAAGGCGATCTTGTTCAGGCTCGCCGCGACGTCCTCAGCTGTCAGCGTGTCCCCATTATGGAACTTGACGTCGTCGCGGATCTTGAAGGTGTAGGTCTTACCGCCATCAGTCGGCTGCGGCATCTCGGTGCACAGGTCGCAGACGATGTCGGTCGTCGATCCCGGATTGTAGGGGTTGATCCGTATCAGCACACTGTAGAACGGCGCCGCCGAGTGGATCGTCGCGTAGGTTTCCTCGCGGTGCGCGTCGAAAGTCGGCGTCGAGTCCGCCGGGATCATGTAGGTCAGTGTGCCGCCGTATTTCGGCGCCTCGTCCCCCATCGCCGGCGCTGCCGCCACCAGGGCGACACCCAACGCGGCCGCCCAGAATCCTGGTGCCATCGCTTCCTCCTGTTCGGTCAGACCGTGTTGCCCGGCCTATACCCTCATCGTATAGCGGAAATGCAAAATTGCCCATCGTGTTTGCGCCGAAACCGCCTTCGGAGCGTTGTCGGGCGCAACCAACCCAGCCCCTGACCCGGTACAGGCCCGATGGGGGATTTTTGTGGCCGGACTGGATAAATTTGTTCTCCACCCATCCGGGCCGGTTCCCGATCCCACCCGCAAGGTCGGCTTCGGGGACATTACCCCTTCTCTTCAGCTGGGCCTTGGAAGGGTTCTCGGCACCGCGTCCGTCAAATCCTCTCGTCAACCGGTGAGTAATGCCGCGTTCGGCGCGTAGGCGTCGCCGAGAACTCCGCGAGGCTTCTTCTGCTCTCCACCCCGGGCCGACTTCGATCGGGCGTTGCGAGCTGGCGTTACCTCTTATCGCGGCGCGACGACGAGCTTGCCGATTGCGGTTCGCCCGCTCGTTTCCGGCTCGTACATGTCCTCGGCGACAAGGGCGGGGTATTTGAATTCGCCGGGGGTCACGGCGCGCGCGACATAAGCGAGAGTGAAATCGCGGGCGCCTTCTTTCATGTCGAGCGCGGCGACGAAGCGGTCGTCGCGCTCTTCGGTATAGGTTGCCTCGGTGAGATCGGGCAGCCAAGAGTAGTCCGTGGTAGCGCGGCCCTTCGATACCGTCGCGGTCTCGATCTCGAAGCCGGCCGGCAGGAGGTCAACGACGAGGGTCTGGACCGATTGCGACGCATTGGTCCGCGTCCCCTTGATCACCACGACAAACAGATCCGTTTGTCGCACCTTACTGAGATCGGCGTCTTGACCGTTGGGCCGATAGACGTTGCGGGTCACGCCGTAGCCGCGGTTCTCGGCGGGCAGATCGGCGTTCGGTACGCCGGTGATCGAGACCGAGCGCCAGGCAGGCGTCGTGCCGCGATTGCTGACCATCATTGGCGGTCCGCCGGAGCCCAGCGCCCGGCGCAGATAGAGGGGATCGCTTCGTGTCTGCGGCGCTTCACTGCCGGTCGCCACCGTCATCGTGCCGCCGCCGGCCTTGGCGGCGGCCTCGGCCGCCATCAGCAGCCAGGCCTGCTCCTGCGTGCTCGTTCGGGCAGCGCGCGAGAAGCGTTCCGCGATCCGGTCGATGATTGCCGTCAGCCGCGCTTGGTTACCCGGGTTTGCGGCGGCAAAGGACAGCATGGCGGCGCTGTCGCGCAATTCGCTGCCGTAATCGACATAGCGGATGCCCGCGGGCCGCGGCGGCGCGGGGAGGAGCGCCGCGTCATAGGCGGCAGCAGCGCGCGCGGCATCGCCATACTGCGCCAGGGCCGCGGCGATTTGGGCCTTGGAAAGCTGTGTCGGCAGCCGGGTCATCTGCGTGTCGCTGAAATAACGCAGCTCGCTCAGATCGTCGGATTTGGCTCGGGCCAGCACATAATGCGCATAGGCGACCGCCGGCAAATCTCCGATCTCGGTATGATCCTGGCGCACGTAATCGTGCAGCCAGCTGACCGCCGATTTGATCGCGAAATCGGGGACGTTCTTGCCGTGCTCTTTGGCGCGGATCAGAAAATCGGCGGCATAGGCATCCAGCCATGGCACGGTGTCACCGGTATCGCTCCACACCCCGAAGCTGCCGTCGGAGCGCTGCAGTTCGACGATGTGGCTGATCGCGCGGTCGAGCGTCTCCGCCGTTTCCGGGCCCTGATCGGCGCGCCACAACCGAGCCACCTCTTCGACATAGAGGAGCGGCAATGCCCGGCTCGTCGTCTGCTCGAGACAGCCATAGGCATAGCGATCGAGCGCGCGCAAGAGGCCCGGAACGTCCCAATCGGGTCGCGGGCCGACGCTCAACAAAGCCTCCGCTGTGCCCGGCAGAAACTCGTCCGCCGCAGCATCGTCGAGGGTGACGCTTTCTCCCGGCTGCAGCCGCCCGACAAAACGGCGCAGCTGATAGGCTTGCGCCGGCCGCACGCCGATCGTGAAATCGCGCGCGATCTTCAGATCGCCCGGTCCTGAAAGCTCCAGCTTCAGAGTAGTATTGCCGGGCGTCGTCGCCGAGAGGGTGAAACCATCGGTGAAATTGCCCCCGGGCGAGAGCTGAACCGTTCGGCTCATCGGGGCAGCAAACGCCGCAGCACCACTCGCGGACAAGGTCAAGCGATAATCGCCGGCCGCGCCTTCGAGGTTGTTGATCGAGACACCGATCCGCGCCGCATCCCCGGGCGCCAGAAAGCGCGGCAAGGACACGGTCGTCACGACCGGGTCGCGGACAGTCATCGCAGCAACACCGGAGCCGACCTTATGCCCCGAGAAGGTCACGGCCATCAGCCGCACCTGTCCTTGGAAGTCGGGGATGTGGAAGCGGATCCGCGCCGCCCCGTCGGCATCGAGCCGGACGATGCCAGAGAACAGCGCGACGACCTTGCTGCTCTTGTCGGGCAAGCCGGCGACCGAGCGTGCTGCAAAATTATCGCCGCCACTGCGCAAAACGCCGATGGCATTCGCCCTGGCGTCGATCAGCCGGCCATAGAGGTCGCGCAATTCGACGCCGAGCTGGCGCTTGCCGAAATAGTATTTCTCGGGCGCCGGGCTGTTGAACTCGGTCAGCTTCAGCACCGCCTCGTCGACCGCCGCGAGGGTCACATACGCCCCCTCGCCGGCGCTGAGCCCCGTTACTTTCACCGGGACCTCGACCGCGCTGCGCGGGCGCACGATGTCGGGTGCGGCGAGGGCCACCGTGAGGGTCCTCGCGCTGCTGTCGATGCCCAGCCAGGCGACGCCGACGGCCCGGCCGGGTCCGCGCTGTTGCGGCCCAGGGGCATCCGACGGGCGGTAGGCGCTGACCAGCGCGTAGACCCCGCTACCCCAGGAGGTGTCGACCGGGATATCGAGGGTCGTGCCGCCCGCCGGCAGGCTCAGCGCGCGCAATGACAGGACCCGGTCCGAGGCGATCGCCAGCTCGGCCTCGCCGGCAAAGGGTGCCTTGACAAACAGCTTCGCTGTCTCGCCCGGTTGGTAGCTCGGCTTGTCGAGCACGGCCTCGAGCTTGTCCGGCACGTCGGGCAGCTCGGCCTCGACCCACCAGCCGACGTGAAACCTGAGGCTTGATTGCGCGCCGCTCGCCGGGTCGGTCACCTCCCAGCGATAGCGTCCGGCGGGCAGTTGCCGCGCCAGGCTCACCGGCGCATCGGCGCCGACATCGATGGAGCCGGTATCGATGGGCTGACTGCGGATATCAGATTTGTGGCGCCAGACGCCGTTGACCGAAAACCAGCGGTACTCCCAGGTCTCGCGCAGGAGCTCAAAGCGCAGGCCTTTAGCCGCGACCGTTGCGCCGATTGGATCGACCGCGATTACCTCGATTTTAGCTTCGCTGCCCTCGCGGGTCGCCTCGTCGCCCGCGGGCGAGCGCAGGCCGATCGCCAGCGGGCGCTGCCGGATCGGCCGGCTCACGGTCTCGTAGACGGCGCGGCCGCTCGGTTCGAACACACCGGCGCGGATCGTCGCCGCGAGCGGGCGGGTCGAGTCCGGCAGGTCGTTGAGTGTGACGGACAATCGCGCTTTGCCGCCGTCGTCGGTCGATGGCGCCTCGATATCGCGGCGGTCAGCGTTAAATTCCTCGTCGATCAGGCCGAAGCGGAAACCCGGATGCATCGGGAAGGGATTTTCGTCGAGAGCGATCACCGCCTCCGCCTCGATCGGCAATCCGGCGCCGGGTGCGCCGTAGTAGTAGCGCGCTGTGACGTCGACCGAGAAAGCCTCGCCCGGACGGATCGGCCCATCGGTGGCGGTAAGTTCGACCTTTAGCTGCGGCGGGACAAAATCCTCGACGCGGAACTCGGCAGCGCCGATCGGCGCCGCTTTCGGGTCGAGATAGAGCTCGACCCGCCACGCGCCGATGCGCGCATCGTGCGGCAGCGCAAAGCTCTGCCGATACCCGCCCAGCTGATCACCACCGGTCAGCTGCCGCTTTTCGACGGCGATACCGTCCGGCCGCAACAATCGCAATCCGACGGGGAGACCCGAGGTCGCGTCAGCCTTGTCGTCACGCACCAGGGCAACCAGCTCGACCGTTTCGCCGGGCCGATAAATGCCGCGATCGGTGTAGAGAAACGCATCGACCGGACCCGGTTGGGGGCGGCCGCTGACCCCGCGGTCGCTCAGATCAAAAGCGGGGCGGCCGATCTCCAGAAAATTAAAGTCGCCCTCGGGTCCATGCACGGTCAGGACAAAGGGCTCGTCGCCGCCCCGGCCGTGCAACAATCCGCCGGCAATGCGCGCGATCCCGGTTGCGTCGGTCGTGACCGACGCGAGCTCCCCATTGTTGCGCGCGTAAAGCCGGACCTGGATACCCTGTGAAGGTTTGCCGTTGGCGAGCGAGCGGACATCGACCGCCAACCCGTCCGCGCCCTTGTAGGCGGCAAGGCCGAGATCGGAGACGAGGACCCAATTCGTCGCCGGCTCGGCATATTGGTCCTGCGCTAGGTCGGTGCGTTCGGCGACGACGAGATAAATGCCGGGCCCCTTTTCATGGATCATGTCCTTGAGGGGGATCGCCGTTGCGACCGGGCGATTGCGCTCGCCCGCGATCGCCATCTCGCCTTCCCAGACGAGGCTGCCGGTACGGTTGATGATCTCGTCGACGTCATAGGACGAAAAGCTCGTTGTCAGCCGTTCGGCGTCGATGCTTGGAACGAGGTTGCGCTCGTTCACCCGCAGTAGGCGCAGCTTGACCTTGTCGACATTGACCGTGGTTAGCGGCAGCCCCGACGTCCCTTGTTTCGGCAGCACATAGCCGGCGCCGGAAAAGCGTAGCTGTGGCTTGCGATCGGGCACGACCACCCGGGTCGTGAACTTCTCGCGCAGGCGTTCTCCGGAAGCGGCCGGCAGCCCGGCGAGGATCTCCAAATTGTAGATCCCGCCATGCTTCATGCCGTCGAGGCACAGGGTGTCGCCGCGCGCGGTGACAATGCCTTCGAGCGGCGGCTCGCTGCGCACGAAGGAGCCATATGAAATGTCGCCCTTTGCCGTAATCGCTTCGTTGAACCGCAGGCAAGCGCGCCCCCACTCCGCCTCGGCCTGCACCTCGACCTTGGTCACGCGGAAGGCGACGAGGCGGCGCAGCTGCTCGGCCCGCTCGGCAATCGCCGGCGACTGGGCGAAATTGAGCCCGGCCTCGAACGCGGCGAGCGCCTCCTTCTGCTTGTCGTGGCGGTCGTAATCGCGACCGATGACAAAGAGCGCGACACCCCGCTCCACAGGGTCGGTCGATTTCAGATAGGCGTTGTAGGCGCTCGCCATCGCGTGGTCGTCTTCGGCGGCGAGCTCGTTTTGCGCGAGCCGCAGCCAGACGAGACCGTCATCGGCCCCATTGGCAATTGCGCGGGTCAGTTCGTCGATCGCTGCGGCGTAGCGTTTGGCTTGATAATCGGCGTCGGCTGTTCGCCGCCAGCCGGCGACGAGCCCGGGCTGCTTCTTGTTCGCCGGGACGCTGTCGATCAGCTGCTGGCGCCAATCGCGCGCCGTATCGGCGAGCTCCTTCGATTGGTATTCCTGGGCGAGCGCCGGCGAAGCGATGCAGACCAGGCACAATACCAGCAGCGAACGCAGCATGGATCACCCCCCGGAGATGCCGAACGCACGCTAGCACCGTACCGTCAGCAAGTCGCCCGCTTGAGGCTGCGGTCGAAACTGTTGCAGTGTGCGGCTATCGCGTACGAGGAACGCAGGCAGGAGGGATGATGAAGATCGGTTTTGTCGGGCTCGGAATCATGGGACACCCCATGGCCCTCAACCTGATCAAGGGTGGGCACGAGCTCTTTGTCTTCGGTAAGCGCAGGTTGCCGGCAGATGTCCGCGAAGCGGGTGCGACGGTCTGCAACACGTTGAAGGAAATCGCTGAACACTCGGACGTCGTGATCATCATGGTGCCCGATACACCGGATGTGAAAAGCGTGCTGTTCGATCCCGGCGGCATTGCCGAGGGACTGTCAGCGGGCAAGATCGTCATCGACATGAGCTCGATCTCGCCGATCGAAACCAAGCAATTTGCCACTGAGATCAACAAGAAGGGTTGCGACTATCTCGATGCGCCGGTGTCGGGCGGCGAAGTCGGCGCCAAAGCTGCCTCGCTCACGATCATGATCGGCGGACCGGCGCGGGCTTTCGAAAAGGTCAAACCGCTCTTCGAACTGATGGGCAAGAACATCACTCTGGTCGGCGGCAATGGCGATGGTCAGACCACCAAGGTCGCGAACCAGATCATTGTCGCCTTGACGATCGAGGCGGTCGGCGAGGCGCTTTTGTTCGCTTCACGCGCCGGCGCCGACCCGGCCAAGGTCAGGCAGGCCCTGATGGGCGGTTTCGCCTCCTCGCGAATCCTCGAAATCCATGGCGAGCGGATGATCAAGCGCACCTTCGACCCGGGCTTCCGCATCGAACTGCATCAGAAGGACCTGAACCTCGCCCTGCAGGGGGCACGCGCCCTCAGCCTTTCACTACCAAACACCGCGACCACCCAGGAGCTGTTCAACGCCGCCGCCGCCCTCGGCGGGAAGGGCTGGGACCATTCCGGCCTTGTTCGCGTTCTCGAGCACCTGGCTCATCACGAAGTGGCGAAGTGACGGAGAGAGGCCGCTCTTAGGTGCTGGGCCGCCCGGCCAGGTAGCGCTCGACGAGTGGGCCCCAAATCTGCGAGCCTCCGGGACCCGAGAAAAGCCGATGTCCGTCGGACCCGTACGGGCCGAGCTGGTTAAATTCCGCTTTGCCGCCATTGCGGGTAAAGGCCTCGTAAACCGCTGCGGCGATCGCTGGAGAGAAGTAGCTATCGTTCTCGGTATAGATCCACAGCATCGGTGTGGTCGCGTCACGGCCGAAATGGCCGGCTGCTTCGGCCAGTAAGTCTGGCCGGCAATTGCTGTTGGGGCGATTTCCGTGATGGCCGCCGCGTCCTCCCGCCATATTGATCAGCGAAGTGACCCGCGGGTGCGGCATCGCGTCGTAAGCGATGCTGGCCCATCCGCCGGCGGACTGACCAACGAGCACGACGCCCTGCGGCCGGGCGTAGGGGAGGGAGGCGACGTAGTCGACGGTCGCGCCGATGTCCCGAGCACTTTCGATACCACTGTGGACGAAGTCAGGATTGCTGCAGGGTCCTGAATTCTCCTCCCATTCGCCGCCGGTTGCGCCATAGCCTCGCCGTAGGCTGGCAGCGACTAGAAATTGACGAGAGAGAAACCACCTCGCCGCTTCACTGTTGCAGCTGGGAAGCGCCATCGCCGACCGGGCGTCCTCACCACCGGGCGGCGTGCCGTGCGCGATAACGACGACGCGGGCGGGTTCCTCACTCTGGGGTCGGCAGATGCGGGCCTGCAACAGCCGGACATCACCTCCGGCCTCGGTGGTCGGGATCCAGTGAATCTGCTCGCGCCACGCCCCTTCGGGGCTGCCAACCGGGCCAGGGGTTTGGGGCGGTTGCGCGGTGCAGCCGAGCACCAGAAGAACGACGCTCAGGCCGATCCGGGCCAAAGGGGATAGCGAGGAATCAACTCCTGGCGAGGACGCGGTCGAGGCTACGGACGGCGTTCCCGGGGCCGGGCTCCTTTTCGGCTTCCGCCTCGGCGAGATAGGCGTAGAGCCGGGCGACCGCGGCGTAGATATCGCGCGACGGCGGGTTCTGTTCGAGGAAATCCGAGATCTCCTCCATCTCGGCAACCCAGCGGTAGGCCTTGTCGTACATCCGCGGGATGCCGTCGCGAAAGCGAGCGAGCATCTCGGGCTGGCTCTCGGTCAGCTCGGCGATCAGCGCCTCGCCACAGCCGAAGCGCGCCGCGCCCAGCAGCATCGCCGAAGCGATCGCGGTCGTGCCTTTGGTGATCCCGGCATAGGACATCTTCAACGCCGACGCGGCGCCGATCGGCCCGTCGATGACGCGCCAGTCGATGCCCCAATCGCGCAGCACCGCGGTTTGCCCCGCCGTCGGACCCGAGGCATAAATCGTCGGGCTGTAGCCCGGTCGAGGCGGACCGCCGATGATCCCGCCATCGACAAAATCGGCGCCGGTAGGGGCGATGATCTCGCCGATGCTGATCGCGGTTTGCGGACTGACCGCGTTGCAGTCGACATAAACCGGCTTGCGGTCGAGCGGCTTCAACGCTGGCGCCAGCTGCCGTGCCAGCGCCTCCGCCTCGCCCGGCGGGAGGATCGACAAGAAGAAATCGGAGCCCGCAAGCAGCGCGTGTTCATCGGCGGCGGGTTCCATGCCGGCGGCTTGCGCCCGCTCGGCGCTCTTTCCACTGCGCCCTGTCAGCAGAGTGCGAACCTCCGCCCCGCTTTCATGCAGCCGGCGGCCGACGCCGGCGCCCATCATCCCCTGCGCGATTACCCCGATTACCGCCATGGCTTGCCTCCAAGGAAAAACCGTTGGGCTTCAGGGTACTGGGCGTGGGAGCTCGTGAAAAGGCCCCTCACCTCCTCCCTCTCGCCGCGAGCGGGGAGAGCGAGGGACCCGCGAAGCGGGAGGGGGAGGGCTACCCAGCGAGGTGAAGGATTCAGGCGGCGCCTTTTTGCCGCTCGGCGAGGGTTTGCTGCAGGGTCGGCATGCCGATGCGGTGGCAGAAATCGCCAAAGCCTTCGCCTTCGGCGCGGGCCGAGGCGAAGAGTGCGAAAAGCGGATCGAGGATTTCGGCGATCCCGTTCAACGGCACCTTGTCGGCGAGCGCGGTGTTCAGGCGCGTGCCTTCGAAATCGCCGCCAACGAATACCGCATAAAACCCAGGCATGCGGCCGACGATGCCGATGTCGCCGGTATAGGGCCGCGCACAGCCGTTTGGGCAACCGGTGATGCGGATGCTGAGCCTTTCCCGTTCGAGCCCGTAATGCCGCAGCCGAACTTCGACACTGGCGATGACATCGTCACGCACGCGCTCAGCCTCGGTCAACGCCAGTCCGCAGCTCGGCAATGCCGGGCAGGCGAGCGCCCATCGCTCGGTCGGGAGCATATCCGCCGCAAGCCGTACCTCATGATCGTGCAGCACAGCTTCGATTGCGTCTCGGTCCTCCGGGCGGATCTCGCTCAGGATGATGTCTTGGCTCGGCATCAGGATCGGATCGCAGCGGAAGCGGCTGACGATCTCTCGCAGCGCGGTCCGGATTTGCGATCGGTCGTCATCCGCAATGCGCCCGCTCGATACCGGGATGCCGAGGTAGAGTTTCCCATCGCCTTGCTCGTGCCAGCCGAGATGATCGGGAACGGCGAAAGGCGGCATCTCACGGCACCCTTCAAGTTCCTTGCCGAGATATTCCGACAGGCGGCCCCGGGCCCACTCTTCTCCATTCTCGGCGATCACATATTTGAGCCGGGCATGGCGGCGATTGCCGCGATCGCCGTGGTCGCGGTGCAGCCGTACCACGGCCGCCGCCGCTTCGAGCAGATCCTCCGGTTCGATGAACGCAACGGGGGTAGCGAGCCGGGGATAGGTCTTCGGATTGTTGTGGGTCATCCCGTGGCCGCCGCCGAGCAGGAAATTATAGCCGGTGAGCCGGTCTCCCTCGAACAGCGCCACGATCGCGAGATCGTTGGTCAGGACGTCGATCGTGTTGTCCTCGGGGATCGCGAGACCGATCTTGAATTTGCGCGGCAGATAACGCTCGCCATAGAGCGGGTCGGGCTCCTCGGACGCCCCCTCACTCCCCTGCCAGGGAGTACCATCGACCCAGATTTCGTGATAGGCGCGGGTCCGCGGCAGCAGGTAGCTGGAAAGCCGGCGGGTTTCAGCTTCGAGCCGGTCATGCACCGGATCACGGATCGGCGCCGGAACGGTCGTCACGGTGCGGACGACATCGCCACAGGCGGCGAGCGTCGTCAGCAGCGCCGCGTTGATCTCGGCGATCGTCGATTTGAGACCGGCTTTGACGACCCCGTGGAATTGGATGCTCTGCCGCGTCGTGATCCGCAGCGAGCCATTGGCGTAGCGATCGGCGAGCGCGTCGAGGGCGAGATACTGGTCGGCCTTGAGCCGCCCGCCCGGGATGCGGATGCGCACCATGAATTGCCAGATCTTGTCGTCGCCGCGCTGCTTGCGCTCGGTAGCGCTGTCGCGGTCATAACCCTGGTAGATCCCGTGGAATTTGAGCAGCGAATAGCCTTCGTTGTCGAACGGTGCACTGGTATCGGCGAGGTCGCGGCTAATATGCCCGCGCAGCTGACGGCTTTGCTGCTTGACCGCCTCGGCCTTCGAAACGGAATTGATCTGAGCCATATCGCAGCCTTTCTTCGAGGCGAGGCGACATAACGCCGCCAATCGATGTGGTTCAGATAATTACTCCATGGGCGGCACGTCAATTGTAATATTTCACATTTATATAACGTTAAACATGCATCAGTGCCCTTTCGATGTCGCTGAGCAGATCGGCTTCGGCTTCGAGCCCGGCCGAAAAGCGCACCATCGTGTCACTGATCCCGAGCTCGACGCGCTCTTCGGGTTTGAGCCGCGAATGGGTCGTCGTCGCCGGGTGTGTAACGAGACTTTTCGAATCCCCGAGGTTGTTTGAGATGTCGACGAGCCGCAACGCATCGAGAAAGCGAAAGCAGCCCTCCTTGCCGCCGGCAACATCAAAGCAGACCAGACTGCCGCCCTGCTTCATCTGCCTTCGTGCGAGCTCGTATTGCGGGTGGCTCGGCAAGCCCGGATAGAGCACCCGCGCTATCTTCGGATGGCCTTCGAGATAATTTGCCACTGTCGCGGCGGTCCGGCACTGGCGGTCGACGCGAAGCTCCAGGGTCTCCAGCGCTTTCAGCAGCAGCCAGGCATTGAAAGGGCTGAGGGACGGCCCGGTATGGCGGTAGAACGGGCCGAGATCGTCCTTGACGAATTTCTCCGATGCGAGAATGGCGCCGCCGAGGCAGCGCCCCTGGCCGTCGATATGCTTGGTGGCGGAATAGAGGACGACATCCGCACCAAGCGCCAGCGGCTTCTGCAGTAAGGGCGTCGCAAACACATTGTCGACGACGAGAATGCCTCCGGCGCGGTGGGTTAAGCGCGCGACCTGCGCGAGATCGATGATCTCCATCGCCGGGTTGGACGGGCTCTCGCAAAACGCCAGTGCGGCGCCGCCGGCGAGAGCCGTCTCCCAGGCGCCGAGATCGCGGCCATCGATCAGGATGGTTTCGATGCCCCAGCGCGGCAACAGGTCGGAGACGATGTAGTGGCAGGAGCCGAACAATGCCCGGCTGGATACGACCCGCTGGCCGGCGCGCAGCCGGCACAGCAACGCAGCGAACACCGCCGCCATTCCGCTCGCCGTGGCGCGGCAGGCCTCCGCCCCCTCGAGAAGCCGCAGCCGTTCTTCGAACATCGCCACCGTCGGGTTGCGGTAGCGCGAATAGACAAAGCGTGACCCGTCTTGAGCAAAAGCCTGCTCCGCTGCCGCAGCCGTGTCGTAGACAAAGCCCGAGGTCATGAACAGCGCCTCGCAGGTCTCGTCATACGGGCTGCGGGTCGCGCCACCGCGTACGAGGATTGTTGCGGGCTCGAGACTTTGGGTGAGATCGGGCGGCAGGACGGGCTTGGTCATCGGCGGGTCTCTCCAATGTGCGGCCGCGCCGATCGGGCAATAAAAAGCCCCGGTCCCGCGCGGGCCAGGGCTCCTGAGAACTCCCGACCTTTTAGCGCTTTTTTAACGTGGCCGCAAGCCGGTCGGCTCAAATCCACCACGATGCCGCTCTCCTAGCGGCACGAGGGGCGCCTGTCAAGCCGCGACGTAGACCATCCACGACACGCCGAAGCGGTCGGCGACCATGCCAAAGCGCGGAGAAAAGAAGGTTTTGGCCAGCGGCATCTGCACCTGCCCGCCGTCGGCCAGCGCAGCGAATTTGCGATCGGCCTCCGCCTCGTTGGGTACTGTCAGCGACAGCGCAAAGCCCTGAAAGCTTTGCTGCCCCTGGCACTGACCGTCGGAAGCCAACACCGTCGTATCACCAATACGCAAGGCCATATGCATCACCTTGTCCTCGCTACCTGGCGTTACCATGCCGGGTTGCTGGGGCTCGGGGCAGTCCTTCCACCGCATCAGCATAATCTGCTCGGCGCCGATAGTGCGGCGGTAGAAATCGGCTGCCTCCTCACAGCGACCGTTGAAAAACAGGTAGGGTTGGACCAGCATCACATCTCCTCCTGGGATTGGGTAAACGGCTTTGTGTACGCCGTCCACAATGCGATAACAAGCGAAATGGACGGTGTCCACATATAAAATCGTGACCGACGCAACACCGAGTCCCCCGGAACGCAGCACGTATCGCCATGGCGACCTTCGACGCGCGCTGCTCGAAGCGGGAATCCAATTGGCGCGCGCCGGCGGGCCCGACGCGGTGGTACTGCGCGAAGCAACCAGGCGCGCGGGCGTCGTCCCCAATGCGGCGTATAGGCATTTCGCCAGCCGTTGGGAGCTCTTGCAAGCCGTTCGCTCTGCCGCCTTGTCGGCCTTGGCCGTAGCGATGGAGGCCGAGCTGGCGAAGTTGCCCCGTGGAACCAGTCCCGCCGACTTCGCTCGCGCGAGCCTGCGCGCGATTGGCACCGCGTACCTGCGCTTTGCACACAAAGAAACGGGATTGTTTCGCACCGCCTTCGCGATCCCCGATGAAACGCGCGGCGCACCCGTTCCCGACAAGGCCGGGAATAGCGGCCTCAATCCCTTTCAACTTTTGGGCGCGGCACTCGATCGGCTCGTCGAAGCCGGCTTGCTGCCCCCCGAACGACGCCCGGGTGCGGAATACCTGGCCTGGTCCGCGGTGCGCGGGCTGGCCATGCTGTTCACGGAGGGACCGCTTCGCAGACTCACTCCCGCGGAAAGGGATGCCATCGGGCAACGCTTGCTGGACATGGTCGAAAAGGGGCTGTAGCCGCGGGAGTTTTCCGGCGGGGCTGGCGTTGAACCGAGATCTATGCTGAGCCGACCAAGCGCTCTGATTCCCGCGGCGGAGGACAGAATGCCGAGTAATCCCAAGAACACTGTATCGACCGTCATTCCGGCGATGCGATATCGCGATGCCAATGCCGCGATCGAATGGTTGTGCAAGGCCTTCGGGTTCGAAAAACACTTCGTCGTTCCGGGCGAGAACGGAACAGTGGCGCATGCTCAGCTCACCTTCGGCAACGGCATGATCATGCTGGGCTCGGCGCGCGACGACGAATTCGGCCAATGGGTCAAGCCGCCGGGGGAAACCGGCGGCATCGGGACCCAGAGCGCCTACGTTATCGTCGAGGATGCCGATGCGCATTATTCGCGCGCCAAAGCGTCCGGCGCCGAGATCGTCATGGAGGTAGAAGATCAGGACTACGGCGGTCGGCTTTATTCCTGCCGCGATCCCGAGGGCCATTTGTGGAGCTTCGGGACCTACGACCCTTGGGCTTAGCCCGCGGCCGGAGCGCAGCTTTCCGCGACTGCTGTCGTCGACTATCATTGACTGATGTCGAACGATAAGACGCCGCGATTTCATTACCGCCTTGGCCTCAACCAGCCTGCCGGCAGCCCCACCGTCCGGCGCATTAGCGAAATGGCCGAGGCCATCGGCCGCGAGACGGATGGCCAATTCCTGATCGAGGTGTACCCGGAAAGCCGCCTCGGGCCCGACCCGAAAATGTTTGTCGATTTGCGCAGCGGCGCGCTCGAATTCTTTATGGCCGGCGCAACGCTCGGCGAGGTCGCGCCCACTAGCGCATTGCCATTGCTGCCTTTCGCGTTCAGGGATTCGAAGGCGGTGTTCGCAGCGCTCGACGGCGCGCTCGGCGACCAGATCCGCAGCGAGCTCGTGCAAAACGGCATCCATGCCTTCCGTCATTGCCTGCAAAACGGGTTTCATCATCTGACGACCAGCAGGCGGCCGATCTACACCGCCGCCGATCTGGCTGGGCTGAAGATCCGCAGCCCCGGTGGTGCGATCGCGCGCGATTTCTTCGATGCATTCGGGGCGGAAGCCGGGTATGTGCCATTCAACCAGATGTACGATGCGCTGAAGGCGCGCAGTTTCCATGGCCAGAGCGACCCGCTCGGCGTCGTATTGTCGCTGAGGCTCTACGAAGTCCAGACCCATCTGAGCCTGACGGCCCATTGGTGGTCCGGGTTTACCTTGCTGGCCAATGCTGCCGGGTGGCGCGCGCTGCCCAGGGAAATCCAGCAAGTCGTCGAACGCAATGCCGAGAAATTCGCGCTGCTGCAGCGCGAGGACATCGAGCAGGTCAATGCCGCCGGCGCCGAAGAACTCGCCCGCAGGGGAATGACGGTCAACACGGCCGACACCGACAGTTTCCGGGCGAGGCTCGGGCCATTCTACGCGAGCTGGCGGCAAAAAGCCGGCCCGGCGACTTGGCGCTTATTGGAATCCTATGCCGGCGAAATGGGCGGATAGCGCGTTTCGCCTCGACGGTAAGAGAGCGCTCGTCACTGGCGCCGGGCGCGGCATTGGTCGCGCTGTCGCGCTGGCCCTCGCGGCGTTTGGGGCAGAGCTAGTGCTGGTGAGCCGAACGGCGAGCGAACTCGACGAGGTTGCACACCAGATCGCTTCCGCGGGTGGCAGTGTCTCGTCGCTACCGCTCGATATCACCCGGTCGGCCGCGGTCCGCGATGCCTTCGCCGGTCTCGATCGGCTCGACATCCTCGTCAACAATGCCGGCCTTAACCGGCCGCAGCCTTTTCTCGAGGTCGACGAAGCGACCCTCGACCGGCTGCTCGCGCTGAATGTCCGGGCAGCGTTCATTGTCGCCCAGGCAGCGGCCCGGCTGATGGTCGCCAAGGGTGGCGGCGTCATCATCAACATGTCGTCCCAAATGGGACATGTCGGCTCCGAGCGCGACCGCACCGTCTATGTGATGACCAAGCACGCGCTCGAAGGGCTGACCAAGGCGATGGCAGTCGAACTGGCGCCCAAAGGTGTGCGCGTCGTCTCGATTGCACCGACCTTTATCGAGACCCCGCTGTCGAAGCCGTTTCTGGATGACCCCGATACTCGCGCATGGATCCTCAACCGCATTCCGCTCGGGCGTGTCGGCACGGTCGAAGAAGTGGCCTCGGCGGTCGTGTTCCTCGCCTCGCCTGCCGCCGCCCTCGTCACCGGTTCGAGTCTGCTCGTCGATGGCGGCTGGACCGCCTGGTGATTCAACTGGAGTGTCATTGCGAGCGAAGCGAAGCAATCTCAGTCCATCTGGCTTCGCCCTCGTCGAGATTGCTTCGTCACCCTGCGGGCTTCTCGCAATGACAGGCCTACGGTAAGGAGAAGAGTCATGCCTCGGCACATCAAAACGGCCATGCTCGCGGGCCTGCAGGAAGAAGCCGACGCCAAGGTCCGCAGCACGGTGGAGGACATCATTGCCGATGTCGCCAAGCGCGGCGATATGGCGGTGCGCGAACTCAGCGAACGGTTCGACAAATGGTCTCCGCCGAGCTTTCGCCTCAGCGCAGACGAGATTGCGGCTCTCGTTGCCAAGGTTGCGCCGCAGACAATCGAGGACATCAAATTCGCACAGACGCAGATCCGCAATTTCGCTGAGATCCAGCGCGCCTCGATGCGGGATGTCGAGGTCGAGACACTGCCCGGGGTGGTGCTCGGACATCGCCACATCCCAGTCGGCAGCGTCGGCTGCTATGTGCCGGGCGGCCGTTATCCGATGGTTGCCTCGGCGCATATGAGCATCGTCACCGCGCGTGTCGCCGGGGTCGGTCACATCACCGCCTGCACGCCGCCAAATCAGGGCGGGCCGCATCCCGAGACGATCGCGGCTATGCATCTCGGCGGCGCCGACGAGATCTATGTGTTGGGTGGCGTCCAGGCGGTCGCGGCAATGGCGCTCGGCACTGCAGCGATGCGCGCGGTCGATATGCTGGTAGGCCCCGGCAATGCCTATGTCGCCGAAGCCAAGCGCCAGCTCTACGGCAAGGTCGGCATTGACCTCTTTGCGGGTCCGACCGAGGTTCTGGTCATTGCCGACGATACGGCGGATGCCGAGATGTGCGCGACCGATTTGCTGGGCCAAGCCGAGCACGGCCCGACCTCGCCGGCAATCCTGCTGACCACCTCCGAAAAGCTCGCCCATGCCACGATCGCCGAAGTCGATCGGCAACTGACGGTGCTGCCCACCGCGACATCGCCGGCGTTGCCTGGCGCGACTATGGCGAGGTCATCCTCTGCGCCGACGAAAAGGAGACGCTGGCCGAGGCCGACCGCATCGCCGCCGAGCATGTCGAGGTGTTGACGTCGGAGCCGCGCCGTTATCTCGAACGCCTGAAGAATTACGGCGCCCTCTTCCTCGGCCCCGAAACGAACGTCTCCTACGGCGACAAAGTAATCGGCACCAACCACACCCTGCCGACCAAGGGAGCGGCGCGCTACACCGGCGGTCTCTGGGTCGGCAAGTTTTTGAAGACGTGTACCTACCAGGAGGTCAAGACCCCTGAGGCGAGCACCATGGTCGGCGAATACTGCAGCCGCCTCTGCGCGATCGAGCGTTTTTGGGGCCACAAGGAGCAAGCCGACCTCCGCGTCCGCCGCTACGGCAGACGCAACGCAGCCGAATGATCTGGCGACCGGGCGGAGCTAAGGCGCGACGATCGACAACGTGCTGGTCGCAGGAAGTTCCTTCGCCGATGTGTTCAATGCCAAAAGCTCTCTCACCAAAGCGAGCGTCGGCAGAGACCAGCCTGTTTTCGGCTTTTCGTCGAGGAGCCAATAGATTTCGTCGAGGTATGTGACCGCAAGGTGCGGTGCTTCGCGGTTCTCTCCTCTTTCAACAAAAAAGAGACTTTCGCAGCTATAATCGTCGCGGAGCGGCTTACTAATTCCATCGTCACTCACACCGCAATCTGCTTTGGGCATAGGCTTCGATACAGGGCCGATTTTTATTTGAATAACGCGGCGGATCATGTCGATATCGCGCGACAAATGACGGCGCACCACCTCGCCGAGAAAATATAGAATGGCCTCCACCGACCGCGGATAAAGTCTTATATTAACGACGTCCGTGGGGAAATCTGATGCTAATTCTTCATGTAACTCCCGCAGGCCCAGCGGTGAAAGCTTGACGTGATTGCGTTCGGCCGGGTTGATCGGCGTTTCTTTGCCACACAAAGACACTGTATCGACCAGCGCCTCGAATTGAGGAAGTGGATCGAAGCAGAGTGAATATTGGGTTTCCGATTTTTTCACTCTGTAGGTGTCGCTTCCATTAATCTTCTCAAGGTCCAATGCAGCCTTCGGTGCGGCCACTACCATTTTGGCGGCCTCGGCGTGTGCCAACTGGGGGCCAAAGCTGGTGTCGGCTATATGTGATCTGGTTGTCAGACCGAGTCTTATCAGAAAATCCATCGTTTTTTGGAATTTTCCAAATTCGTCATCGTAGCCAACATAATTCTGGAATTGCTTGGATCGTCCCTGGGAGTCCACTAGATCTATTCGGTTTGTTAGCAGATAAAAGACCAGAGATCTCGGATATCCTTCAGTTAATAGAAAATCGAGCAGTTTCCCACTTATCGGTTGCGTAATGCCCTGGTAAAATTCCTGCGTATCTAAAACTGCGACAGCAAAACTCGGGCCGCCGTTTGCCGTACCGGTGAGCTGCAGGTTATTGGGGTTGAGTGGGGCACGATTGCCAAAGGGGAGTGTCAGTTGAACGGTGCCGCTTTCGGATGCTGTTCCAGTAACCGACTGAACCGTGGTAAATTGCATCGGCCTTCTGAGAGCAGATCGAACGACGTTGAGCAGCACCGTTTGATTTTGCGCGCGCTCTGCTGCGAGATTGTAAGTGACGGCTCGCGGCGAGAACTCATCGACTGCGGTGCACGATCCGAAGAGAAGGCTACCAAACAGCATTATAGGACGAAGAATCTGCATGCCGTCGACCTCTCCACCGGGAGAACTCTGTCAACCGAGTCATGTTTATATTAAATGAGTTGCCGTCTGTTAAACCAATAGTTTTGTCGCTCGGCGATTGCGAGCATCTTCACGATCAGCGGACGGGAAGCGGAGGCTAGATGCGGCGGCCAGTAGCCGCCCAATAGGGGTCGCGCAGCTTGCGCTTCATGATCTTGCCGGAATCCTCGCGCGGCAGATTGTTCTCGAAATGAATAAGCTGCGGAACCTTGAAGTCGGCGAGCCGCTCGCCCAGGAACGCGCGGATTACGGCTTCGTCGAGCACGGCGCCGGGTTCCGGCTCGATATGGGCGCAGAGTGTCTCCCCGAATTCTTCATGCGGGATGCCGAACACGGCACAATCCCGCACCCCGGGCACCGCGAGTAAAACCGCTTCGATCTCCGCCGGGTAAATATTGACCCCGCCGGAGATCACCATGTCCTGCTTGCGGTCGCAGAGAAAAAGATAGCCCTCCTGGTCGAGATAGCCGACATCGCCGATCGAGACGAGCCCGTCGCGCTCGATCTCGTGTCGCTTTTCGGGCATGCCGTGATAGGTGAAGTCGGGGAGGCCTTCAAACCCGGCATAGATTTCGCCAATTTCGCCGGGTGACAATTCTCGGCCGGCGTCGTCATAAATTCGGATGGTCGCACCTGGCCGGGGCCGTCCTACGGTTCCCGGTTTGCGCAGCGCCTCGGCGGCGGTGTGAAAGGTCACAAAACCGATCTCGGTGCCGCCGTATCCTTCGCTGATGATCGGCCCCCACCAGTCGATCATCGCCCTCTTTATATGAGCCGGACAGGGCGCGGCAACGTGCATCACCCATTCGAGCGACGACAAGTCATACCGGCGGCGCACGGCCTCCGGCAGTCGCAGCAGCCGCACAAACATCGTCGGCACCACATGGAGATGAGTGACGCGGTACCGTTCGATGAACTGCAGCAGCTCCTCTGCTTCAAAGCGTGGCTGGAGGACGACAAGGGCGCCTTGCCGAGCCGCCATGAGGCCGTAAAAATTTGGCGACGAATGGTAGAGCGGGCCAGTGATGATAGTTCGGATCGGCCGCCCCGGCACAAAGCCGAACACCTCGCGCCCCATCCGTGCGATCGCGTCGGCAAATTCTTGCCCCAGATTGAGGCGCTGCACGCCTTTCGGATGACCCGTCGTTCCCGAGGTATAAATCATGCTCGAAATCGCGCCCGGCATACTCGCGGGTATTGGTTCGAACCCGCCGAGCCATTCGTCCCAGAGCAGCGAGCCGGCGGGCACTCGACACTGATCCGCAAGGATCCCGTAAGCAACAGCGATTTCCCGCGGCGTTGGCACGACAAGAAGCGGCACGCGCTGCGGCACAGCCGGTGCGACCTCCGGCAACAGATCGGCGTGCGTCACGACCGCCTTGGCGCCGCAATCGCGCAGCACATAGCCGATCTCCGGTGCTTTGCCATGCCAGTTGATCGGCACGCAGTAAGCCCCGAGCCATTGCGCCGCATAACTCACCTCGAAGAACGGGAAGTCGTTGCGCAACACCACCGCAATCGCATCGCCCGCGGCGACGCCGAGCATTGCAAACCCGGCCGCCGCCCGACCCGCACGCGCCATGGTCGCTTCACGCGAGACTTCCCGATCCCCGCTGATCACCCGCCCAGTCGCGATCTCGGTCACGGGTTCCCTCCCTGCACGAGGCAAATTTGTCTTGTCGTTATTGTTGGCTACGGCCGTTTGTAGAACACGCCGTCTTTCATGATGTGGGTCAGGTGCTCGCCCTGGCCGTCGAGCAGTGAGATGTCGGCGAGCGGGTTGCCGGCGACGGTGATCAGATCGGCGCGGGCGCCGGGGGCGACGACGCCGAGTTCGCCGGGGCGGTTGAGGAGCTCGGCATTGACGATCGTCGCCGACCGGATGATGTCGAAGGGCGACATGGCTTCGGCGCGGATCACGAATTCGCGCGACTGGTGGCGGTGCATCGGACCCAACAGGTCCGTGCCGTAACCGATCTTGACGCCGGCACTTTGCAGGATCTCGAGCGAGCCGAGCCCCGCTTCGCGGACCTCGGCGAGCTTGGCCATATTCGCCTCGGTAAACCCTAATTCGCGGCCGTAACGGTGCAATGCGTCGTAGGTGGCGAGGGTCGGCACAACAAACGCATCGGCTCCGGCGACGTGCTCGGCGGTGGCGCGGTCGATCAGATTGCCATGCTCGATCGAGCGCACCCCGAAATCGATCGAGCGGTGGATCGCCTCGGGCGAATAGGCGTGGGCGAGCACATAAGTGTGCCAGGCCTGCGCCTCCTCGACGATCGCGCGCACTTCCTCCTCGCTGTATTGCAGGTTCCAGATCGGGTCGTAAGGCGAGGCCACACCGCCCGAGGACATGATCTTGATCTGCGTCGCCCCTTTGCGCAGCTCGTCGCGCGCGGCGCGGCGGCATTCGGTGACGCCGTCGGCAATGCGTGAAAGATTGATGCCCCCCTCGCAGCAGGCGCAGGTGACGACCGACTGGGTGCGCGGTCTGACATCGCCATGCCCGCCGGTCTGGCTCAAAGCGCTACCCGACGGGAAGATGCGCGGCCCCTGGACCAGCCCCTGTTCAACGGCTTCAGCCAGCCCGCCATCGGCGCCCGCGGCATCGCGGATTGTCGTAAAGCCGCGCTGCAGCATCCCCTCCAGCACCTTGGCTGCCTGCAAAGTCAACAACGTGACCGGCCGGTCCGACAACCGGGCGAGCGCAGCATCGACGGCGAGGACGTGGACGTGCGCGTCGATCAGGCCCGGCATCAGGGTGCAGCCTTGGAGATCGATCACCTCGCCGCCGGCGTACGCGATTGGCCTATCGGAAACCTCGCGGATGTGGGCATCCTCGACGAGGACGTGGTGATCCTCGCGCCGCTCCCTGCTGGTGCCGTCGAGCACCGCGCAATTGGCAAAAACGATCGCGGCCATCGCACCCGCCTTCCATTGTGCGTTTCTCGCTGATCGGAGATTAGGCCGGATTGCCCGTTCGGCGGAAGCGGGCTAACGTCGGACCGGGCAATCCGGTCAACTCTAGGGAGCGAAACCCAATGTCGACATTGATCCTCGGCGGTACCGGCTTTATCGGCCGACGCCTCGTCCCGCTATTGGCGCAGCGCGGCGAAGAAGTCGTGTGCATGGACATCAACCCCGGCACCGCGTCCTACGGCAACCTCGGCAAGCAGGTTCAGGTCGTGCGCGGCGACGTCACCCAGTTCGACGACGTCGTGGCGGCCACCGCCGCGGCTAAACCGTCTCGGGTCGTCAATCTCGCTTATTTTCTCGGCAGCGAGCATGCCCCGCATGTCGCCACCAAGCTGAATATCATCGGAATGGACAATTGCTTCGAGGCGGCGCGGCTGTGCGGGGTGAACCGGGTCGTGTTCGCGAGCTCCCTGGCGGTCAGCGGCGAGCAGCACCATTACGGCGAGCGGGCCGTCAATGAAGACGATTTCCGCCACGGCCACGTGCAGTATGCGATGCACAAGATCTTCAATGAATGGCAGGCGCAGGACTATCGCGAGAAATACGGGATGGAAATCACTGCGATCCGCCCCGCCAATGTGACCGGGCCCGACAAAATCGTGGGGTCAGTGGATCACGTCAAATGCATCACCTTTCCGGCACGCGGAGAGGCGATCTCGTTCCCCTACAAGGACGCGATGCGCTCCCCGATCCATGTCGACGACATCGCCGAGGTGTTTGCCCGGGTTTTGCTGACCGACAAGCCGCGCCATGCAGTTTACAATTCGGGTGGAACGCCGATCAGTCTCGGCGAGCTCGCCGACCTGGTGCGCGAATTCCTGCCCGATGCGCAAATCACCTTCGATCACGAGACCGGCGGCAAGGGAACCTCCGGCAATTACCTGATCGACAATACCCGCCTTATCCAGGAGTTCGGGTTGCAGTATCTTCCTTACCGCCAGCGCGTCTTGCAGATCATCAACGACACCCGCCGCGAAGCGGGCCTCCCGCCCGTCGCCGACCGATGACAAGAGCGGCACTCGGGACGCAGTAGCGGAGAACGGTATGGAGACGGTGGGGCTCGGTTTTTGTTTCGAGGATTTGCCGGTTGGCCGGCAGTTCAAGACGATCGGGCGCACCGTCACCGAGGCCGACATCACCAATTTTGTCAACTGCACCGGCATGGTCGAGGTGTTGTTCACGAACCTCGAATTCCTGGCGCGTGAATCGGACATCAAGCAGCGTCTGGCACCGGCAGCGCTCGTCTATGCCTTCGCCGAGGGTCTCTTGGTGCAGTCGACAATGCAGCACACCGGCTTTGCCTTTCTGCATATGGAGCTCAATGTCGAGAACCCGGTCTTTGCCGGCGACACGATCCATGCCGAATGCGAGGTCATCGAGGCGCGCCCCAGCAAGAGCCGTCCTGACCGGGGCCTCGTGCGCACCCGCATTCGCGTCGTCACACAGGACGGCACGGTGGCGTTGACCTACACGCCGTTGCGCATGATCAAATGCCGGGACAGTAGCGCTTAAGTCAGCTCCATGGCGCTCGGCTTGCCGGCTTCGTTGGTGTTGAAGGCCGCCTCCCATACCGCGATCTTGCCGTCGCGCATGACCCAGATTTCGACCCCGCGCCCCGCCATCCTGGCGCCGGTTACCCGGTCCCCCCACTCTCCTTCCCAATAATTGGCGATCGTATCCCCCATCAATGCGCGAAATTCTTTGCGCAGACGATAATCCTTCTGCCGCTCGCTACGGCCGCGCAACAGCTTTTCGAGCGCAGCCTTGCCGCGAAATTCCGGCAGATCGCCAAAGCGCACGACGCAGTCGTCGGTAAACCCGGCGAGCAGGGCCGGGATATCCCACGGCATGAACAAAGATTCGACATGCGCGACAAAGGCCCGTGCCTCGTCGACAGTACGGGGGTTGCGACCCGTCACTGCATCTCCACTAAAATGACCCGCGCACCCGCCCACTCCGTCACACCGGCGAAGGCCGGTGTCCATTGCAGAAATGGATCCCGTCCGTCGACGGGATGACGAAAGGCGGTCATGCTACCGGTCAGTCGCGCAGTTCGGGGACGATCCAGAACGGCTTTTGGCCGCGGGCTACGCGCTCGAAATTGTCGAAGGCGTTCCGCCAGCGCTTCCAGTGATTGTCCCAGGTCGGCCCGGCGCCGTGCGGGCTGAAGATCGCGTTCTTCATTGTGAACAATTCGTGGTCGGGCTTGGGCGGCTCTTCGACCATGACGTCAAGCCCGGCGCCCAGGATCTTCTCGTCGCGCAAAGCCATGTAAAGCGCCTTTTCGTCGACGACCGGGCCGCGGCATGTGTTGATCAGGATAGCGGTGGGCTTCATCATCGCAAATTCGCGCTCGCCAATCAGATTATGCGTCGACATGTCGAGCGGGACGTGCAACGTGATGATGTCGGAAGTCTTGAGCAGTTCCGGGAATAGCGCGAAGCGAACCCCGAGCGCATCTTCCTGGTCGGTGGTCAGTCGGTTGATATCATAATATTTGATGTGCATATCGAAGGCTTTCGCCCGGCGCGCGACCTTCTTGCCGATATTGCCGAGCCCGATGATGCCCAATGTCTTGTCTTCGAGCTCGTAGAGTTTGTACGAGTTGAAGTCGTTGCCCCGCCAACGCCCGGAGACAACTCCCTCGTGCTGCCAGATCAATTTGCGGCAGACCGCCAGCATCAGCATCATTGCGTGCTCGGCGACGGCCGTCGCGTTGGCGCCGCCATTATTGCAAATCGGCACCCCGGCCGCCCGCGCTGCTTCGAGGTCGTAGGTGTTGTAGCCGGCGCTCAAGGTCTGCACGATCCGCAGCTTTGGCGCCGCTTGATAGAATTCCGGCCCATGCTTGAACTGCCCGGCGCCGATGTAATACTCGGTGTCTTTCAACAGCTCTAAGAATTCCGGCCTGCCATGCGGTGCGGCCGACAGCTCCCAACCGGTCGGGAGCAAGTCATATGCGATGGCGAGCGTCTCCTCGGAGTGGGTGCTGGGAGTCAGGATGCGGGGCATATTGCGTCTCCTCTTTGGGGGAATTGTCGCGTGTGGTTGGCAAGAGCCACATCGTAGCGATACCTTGCGAGCGTCGTCAAATCAGCGTGGAAGAACAACATCATGCCCGAGTCGCTCGAAAGCCGCTTTCAGAACCTGCACGAGTTCGTCACGCAAGCGCGCACCAACCTCGATCGCAACAATTGGGACTACCTGATCGGCGGCTCCGAGACCGAGACGACGCTCGCACGCAATCGCCTGGCGCTCGATGCGATAGGCTTTCGGCCACGGGTATTGCGCGATGTATCGAACATTGATTGCAGCAGCTCGCTGTTCGGGAAAAAGCTCCGCATCCCGGTGCTGTGCGCGCCCGTCGGATCGCTCGAAGTCTTCGAGCCGGGCGGCGGCGCGACGGTCGCCGAGGCGACGTGCTCCTTCGGCAACGGGATGATCTTGAGCTCGGTGTCGCATCCGGGGCTCGACGAGACCGCCAAAGCCTCTGGGGACGGTTTCAAGATCTTCCAGCTTTATGTTCGCGGCGACGCCGAATGGGTCGATGAGCATGTCCGCCGTGCCGTTGACAAGGGTTACGACGCTTTTTGCTTGACTGTCGACACCGACAGCTACAGCCGGCGGGAACGCGACATCGCAAAGCGTCATCAGCGCCGACGTGTGCGCGTCGCCGATGCCCGTATCTTCCAAGCGCGGTTCAACTGGCGCGATGTCGAGCGCATCAAAAAGAGCTTCGACGTTCCGCTGATCCTCAAAGGCATTGCGACGGCCGAGGATGCCAAGATCGCGGTCGAGCACGGGGTCGACTGCGTTTATGTGTCAAACCATGGCGGACGGCAGCTCGACCAAGGTGTCGGCTCGATCGATGTGTTGCCGGAAGTCGTCGAGGCCGTTGCTGGCCGCGCGCGGATCATCGTCGGATGGCGGCATCAGCCGCGGCACCGACGTGGTCAAGGCGCTGATCCTCGGGGCTGACGCGGTCGCTTGCGGCCGGCTCTATGTCTACGGCCTCGCCGCGGCCGGCGCCGACGGCGTGGTGCGGCTGTTCGAGATCCTCGAAGACGAAATCCGCATCTGCCTCTCACTATTGGGTGCCACCGGCTACCACGAGCTCGACAAATCCTACATCCGCCCGGCGCGTCAGGTCGTGCCGCCGCATGTCCACAGCGCCTTCCCACACTTGAACCTGGCGCGCGAGACATATTAGCGGGCGCTTGATGTTTAAAGCGTCGCGTGGGCGCGAAGAATATCCAGCAACGCCGAAACGGCGCGGGAGCGATAGCGTTCGCCATGCTGGACGGCATAAAAGGCCCGCGGCGCAATAGAGACCGGCAGTTGTTTCAGGGTGCCAGCCCGGAGTGCGTCGGCGCAGACACGAGTGGAGAGAATGGTGGCGCCGGCACCGGCGAGGACCGCGGCGAGAACCGCCTCATTGGACGGCAGCTCGATGGCGATATTCAGATCTCCATAAGGAACGCCGAGCGCCGCCAGCGCCTTGACGAAGGCGGCCCGCGTTCCAGACCCGTCTTCTCGCAGAACCCATTTGCCCGCGGCAAGATCGTTGGCCGTGAGCTTCCCACTAATCGTCCAGGGATGGTCGGTGATGACCACCAACACGAGATCATCCTGGGCGATCCTTTCAACCGCGACGCGCGGGTCCTGTAATTCCTCCTCGGGACCTTCGACAAACCCTAGCTCGACGTCGCCGCGAATTATGGCCGCGACGACCTCGGTAGAGTTGCCGACAGAAATCGCCAAGGCGACACCAGGGTAGGCTTGGTGAAAGTCGACCAGTCTCGGTGGCAAGAAGTGGCTTGCTATCGTTTGGCTGGCCTTGATTTCGAGACGCCCGCGACCAAGACCCGTGAACTCGCGCATCGCTAGCTTTACAGCGTCTGCGTGATTGACCAGGGCACGCGCTTGGTCGAGCAGCAACCTGCCGCCTTCGGTCATGACAATGCCGCGTCCCACACGATGAAACAGCTTTGCGCCGAACTCCCGTTCGAGCGACGCCACTGCCGCCGATACCGAGGGGGGAGCAAGCCCGAGCGCGCTCGCCGCACGCGTGATGTGTTCGCGCTCGGCGACGGCAATAAAGACCTGCAGTTGATCAAGCGTCATGCCGTGGTCCTAGCCTTACTTCTCCGATGCCAGTTCGGGAGCAAAGGCTGAGCAGCAATCGGTCAATTTATGGACTGTTATCGGAATGCGGAGTTTCCGATTTAGCGAGTGCTCTCGTAACCCGCTAACATTTCCGACCATTCAACGCAAGCTAACAAATCATGCGCTTTTAGGAGCCTGGTTCATTGAATGGATCAAGATCATATGGGCTGAGGTGAGCAATTCACCTTCAGCCGTCACCAGCAAAGGAGATCGTCACATGTTTCCTCTCGTCTCAAGCGTCGTCACTCGGGCGCCGGCAAATAGTTCGTTCGGCCGTCGAGCCACCAGTTCGGCGATAACCGCCGGCGTTGCGGCTATCGCACTGCTCGCGGGTGCCAGCAACTTTGCCAATGCGGCAGAAAATTCGTCGCGCATGGCGCAGGAGCAGCATGCCTGCGCTGTCGTGATGGGGCTCCACCAACCAGGAGACCTCTACGACACATGCATCAGGAGTCTCAATAAGACCCTATCGGAGTTGCATCAAGCGCGATTGGCTTCGAGCGAACAGAGCGCATGCGTTGAAGAGGGGCTCAAGCCTGGTACGCCAACTTATGCAGTCTGCGTGGTGAAGGCTGAACAGCCTCCAACAGACGCCGCCCCCTATCGGCCAGCCTTGGCTATCCATTGAAGCAAACACACCCCCCTTACCGGACACACCCCTTAAATTGGAGACAGCAATGTCACGCATCATCTTAATCGGCTCGTTTGCGGCACTGCTCTTGGCGAGTGGCACTCAGAGCGCCAATGCCATCGAGAGCGCCAATCAGACGGCTTGGGCCCAGGCGCGTCTCGCCTGTGCCGATGTCGGCATCGACCCCGGCAGCAGCGTGTTCGGCCAGTGTGTCTTCGATCTCTACTACTCGCTTTGGGACGAGCAGAACGAGTCCGAGCGCTGACGAGAAGGACGGTCACGCGCACAGAATGGTCGCGAGGTACGCAGCACCGTTGGATCGTCGTCGATAAGCTTTCTTACTACTCCGCACAGCTTTCATCGGTTGAGCAGCGCCCAGACGTCGCGCGCGGCCGATGCCTTCGCTGGAACGCGTTCGCGCTGAGCTCCCGTATGCGTAAGCTATCATCGTTGAAAGAGTGTGGGACGACGGACTGTTATAACCGGAAGAGGTTGGATTACTGCTTGACCTAGCACAATATTTTACGTTTTGATGACAGATCACGCGTAAGCAGAACTCACGGCTCGGCGTGGGTCATCGGGGAGGAGACCAACATATGTTTTGCCTCGGCTCAGCCAACATCATCCCGACGCAAGGATATCGCCAATCCGGTCGACGGGCTGCGGCTTCGGCCCTAACCATCGGCGGTGCGGCAATTGCTCTACTCGCCGGCGTCAGCAACTTTACCAATGCGGCAGAAAATTCGCCACGAATGGCGCAGGTGGAGCATGCTTGTGCCGTCGTCATGGGGCTCCATAAACCGGGAGACCTGTACGACACATGCATCAGGAGTCTCGATAAGACACTATCCGAGTTGGATCGAGCGCGGTTGGCTTCGACAGACCGAAGCGCATGTGCCCAAGAAGGGCTCAAGCCCGGTACGCCGGCTTTCGCAGGCTGCGTAATAAACACAAGCCAATCGCCAGACGAGAGCGGCCATTATGCTGCAACCGGTCCTGTCCGTTGAAGCTACGGCGATCAAGCCAGACCCACCTTTAGATTGGAAATAGTAATGCCGCGGATCGCCTTAACTTTCTGCTTTGCCGCACTACTCTGGTCGTGTGGCACCCCGAGCGCCCAACACACCGATTGGGCGCAGGCCGGTCGAGCCTGTGCCGATGTGGGTATCACGCCCGGCAACAGCACCTTCGATCAGTGTGTCTTCAATCTCTACTACGCCCTGTGGGACGAGCAGAATGAGGCCGAGCGCTGACTGGTGGAGATCAGTCGGCAGTCAGTACCATTTTTCCTTGTCGACGACGTTGAGCAGCGGCTGACCAGCGGCGAAGCGCCGGCAGTTTTCGAGAAGGATCGCTTCCCATTTCTGACGATAGGGGGTGCCGAGGATTGCGACATGCGGCGTGATCAGCACATTGGGCATGCCCCATAACGGGCTGTCGGGCGGCAGCGGCTCCGGATCGGCGACATCGAGGCCGGCACCCGCGAGCTGGCCGGACTGCAGAGCCGCGATCAGGTCTTGCGTGACGACACAACGGCCGCGCGCGATATTAATAAAATATGCGCCGCGCTTCATCCGTGAGAACAGCCTGGCGTTGAACATCCCCAGGGTGTCCGGCGTCTCAGGCGTCGTCACGATGATGAAGTCGGCTTCGCCGAGGCGCTCCTCGAGCCGGTCGGGGGTGCTGAGCTCGGCCATGCCGGCAGGCGGTTCCGTCACCCGCGGGTCGATGCCGAGCACCCGCATCCCGAAGGCGGCGCATTGTTTGCTGGCCTCACTGCCGGCGCCGCCGACCCCGACGATCAGCACCGTCTGGGTCGGCAGATCGATCATCCCCGGACCTCGCTGCCAACGCTTCAGCGGCAGGTAGTGCTCGAAGCGCCGGGCAAAGGCGAGCAGAAACGCCACCGCGTGGGTCGAGAGATGCTCGTTGTAGCTGCCGTGCATGCCGGTCACGACGACATCGCTCTTGACCAGAGCATCGTAGAAATAGGCCGCGCCGAGCCCGGCGCGGGACGCACAGATCCAGCGCAGCCTCTTCGCCCGCGCGAACAGCTCGGGCGGCACGGTCCCGTAGGCGGCATCCGCAGTCTCGATGTCGTCGAGCGCGTCCGTGGGATCGGTGTATATCTTGGCGACAGCACCCGGAACCGCCCGGCTGATTTTCTCCGGCCAAGACGGGTCGGCATCCGCCGACAACAGCAGGATCGTGAAGCTCATCGCGCAGCTCCAGCTGGTTCACATGCCGTCAGGTTAGGAGATCTTGGGGATGTGAGGCAACGACTCGGCCGAACGCCGACAGACGCCGCGGCTAGCCCGCGCAGCCCGACCCGCAGCTGCGGCGGCCGTCACGATCGAGCAAACTGTCACCGTACGAGAATGTCACCGTCACCACAATACCCAGGAACACGCGCCGAAGATCCCTCGCAGCTCCAACGTTCACCCGAGGCACGATTACACGGCCGACCGCGTCGTAAAGGCGCCACCCACTCATATCTTGTAGCGGAGACATGGCCCGCTCCAGCTATCGGTTGTTGGATCTGGATCTGGAAAGTAATTCGCGATAGATGCTAGCGCTTTGGCTCGGCCGCGCAACTTCATGAGCTGCTCGGGCGGCAACGGCTTGCCTCTTCTTTGGATTATATCATGCCTTATATCAGCATGACCCTCGAACACGTCGTGAGTGTCAATTAACCCCGCACCGGGGGTGTCGGTAACGCTTAGGCATGTATAATCACCATCGTGGAACGACAGTCACCCCCTGTTAACAATCGGTACTGCTTACCTCTCCTGAGACACTACTACCATACATAGAGCGTCGAGTGGCCAAAGCCAAACGTGCTAAGACTCAATCCCGTCAGGCAGGAACCCACTCCTGCAAACCCTCCTCTCGCAAAAACTATCGCGGGAACAGTTTAGTTCAGTTCGGTTTATCGAGTGGCCCTCCACCCGCCGAGACGAGACGGACCCGCAAGCGATAAGCCCGCATACGACGACGATCAGGCTACGATGGCCTCGGCGTGGCGGAGAAAGCGGCGGTTTGGGGCGCTGCGTGGGCGGGTCGCCAGGCGTTCATGCGCCAGCGACAGGGCGACGTCGCGCTGACCGGCGCGGAGGGCCGCCTCGGTCAAGGTCCAGTCAACGACGTCGCGTTGCGCGTGGCTGCCGCCGATCTGCCATAGATCGAAACGGACTGGCAGCAACAACTCGACTGCCTCGGCGTAGGCGCCGCGGTGGAACGCCGCGAAGCCCTCGACCACCGGAATGCCGACGGTGCGATAGAGGCCAGCCGCTTCGACGCCGTTGGCCGCCGTCTCGCGCATTGCCTCCAGGCGCCGCTCGACCAGCGGTCCCTGGCCCGACCGCAACTCGGCCATCGCGGCGTGGATGTCGCCAAACACGAGGCATTTCCCGTCGGCGTGGCCTTGCCACAAATCCGCCTGCTCCTGCCAGCGGTCGCCGATGTCGCAGCCGAGCGTGTCGAGGCGCCACAAGAGTGCGGTGGCGTTGGTGAGGCTGAGTGCCACAGGGCGTTGCGTCGCGCGCATCGGGCCGTCATAGAGCGCCAGTGCCGCGTCGTATTGCCCGAGTTCGAGGTGGAACAGCGCCTTGTGCCACCAGATATGGACCTGGTTCATGTGGCCGGGGGTCGACCACAGCGCCTCGCGCGCAGCCATCCACCCTAGCCCGTCTTCCGGGCGCCCGGTCATCTCCATCACATGCGCGACGGTGTGATGCGGCCAGAAGCTCAACGGTTCGACCTCGGCGGCGGCGCGTGATTCGTCCTCGGCGCGGGCGTAATCGCCGGCTTCCTCCAGCCCGAAGCCGTGCATGGCCAGCAAGGTCCCGTAGCCCGGCTGGTCCTTGGACCACAGCGGCAGGGCCCGCGCCGACCGGTCCCGCACCCAATGGAAGCGTCCGAGGAACCCGTCGGTCAATGCCGCGCCTTGATGCGCCACAAGGTCGAATGGGTAGCGCATCAAATGGCGGTCTAGTACCGCGACGGCGGCGGCCCGGGCGCCTTGCACCAAATGGGTGAGCGCGGCGAGGTGGGCCTGCTCACGCTCGTTCAACGTCAAGGGCCGGGCGTTTTCGACCAATGCCGCGGCCTGGGTCCTCAGGCCAGGGTCATTGGCCACAGTGAACACCCAGGCTTTCGCCAGATGCGCCATCGCGAAACCGGGTGAGACCTGACGCGCCGCGTCGAACAGGCCGGGGGCATCGCCGTGGACGAGGTTGAACGCTCGTACCGCCTGATCGTAGGCGGTAACGGATTCGGCCGCCGCGCCGGAGAGGCAGTGGCCCTGGGCGTCCTGGATCATCGCCGCGAACTATGCCGGGCGTTGGCGGGACGTCGCCGGCGCCGCCGCCTCCATTGCCGCCGCGACCTTGTCGGGGCGGGTGAAGGCGAGGTATTCAGCCGCAAATTCCGGGGGCAGAATTTCGACCATCGTCTCGTTCTCGACCCATACTTCAATCACGTGGAACGGACCGCGGTTGCACCGGAAGCAGTGCCAACCCTGACGGCCCGCGATCGCTTCGACAGTGTCCGCGTTGGTGGCGACGCTGAGTGCGAAATGGGTGGGGCCGAAGCCACGAGGTTCCGGCTTTTTCACAAAACCCCCGCCGTCGCTGCCCCCGGGCTGAAGCTCGGTTCCCGCCGGATAGACCTCAACACCCGATCCGTGCTCGTCGAGCTGAAGCGCGAAGAAGCTTCCCGGATTGGGCGGAAACGGCACCGCCTTACCGCCCATGAGCTCAGCCAAAACCCCAGCGACATGCTTCGGATCACGGGCAGCGATTGATAGATGATGAATCATGGTTCCCTCACGGTTTTCCCGGAGCAACACATAGCACGGCGGATCGATCCCGACTATGCAGGGAGGGCACGTGCCAGATAGGACCGATCACTTCGAGCCTCTGATATCCAGTGCGGAGCGCCATAGCGGCGGGAGCCGCTATTTTGCGGCACCACGATGGGTTAAAAGATGGCTCGACCATTCGCTGGTCGATCTGGTCAAAATGGTGTAGCACGCCGATGCCAAACCGACGGGGCTCCCGCATCCCGATCGAGCGCGCGGCGCGGTTTCGCCTCGGCTCCATCGAGTTCAAGCTGGCGGGGATCTCGCGTTTCGATCTGCGTGATCCCTACCATCTCGCCGTTGGCCTGACCTGGCCCCAATTCGTCGCGGCGCTGTTCGCACTTTATCTGTCTCTGAACGTCGTCTTCGCCACCCTGTTCTGGCTGGCACCGGGTTCGGTCACGAATGCGCGGCCGGGCAGCTTCCTTGACGTCTTCTTTTTCAGCATCGAAACATTGGCGACGGTCGGCTATGGCGAGATGTATCCCGCTACGCTCTATGGCCATGTGGTGGTGGCGATCGAGATCGTTTGCGGGTTTGCTTTCACGGCCATCGTCACCGGCCTGACTTTCGTTCGCTTCTCGCGGCCGCGGGCCAAGTTGATCTTCGCCACCAATCCGGTGGTGGCGACGTATAACGGCAAGCCGACGCTCATGGTGCGGGTCGGCAACGGCCGCGCCAACGCGCTCACCGACGGGGCGGCGAGGCTGAGCATTTTCCTTTGCGAAACCACTGCAGAGGGCAAGCCGCTGCGCCGCGCGCACGAGCTCCAGCTCGAGCGGGCGCACATTCCGGTCTTCCCGGTGTTCTGGACACTTATGCATGTGCTCGACGAGCGCAGCCCGCTGCATGGCTATGATACGGCGCGGACGATCGAGGCGGATGTGCGAGTGTTCGTGATGCTCGAAGCGCGCGACCCCACGCTAGCGACAATGGTGCACGACACTCGCTACTATGCGCCCGGGGACATACGCTTCGGTATGCGATATAGGGACGCCGTGACCATGGCGGAGGGCGGCACGGTGGTCGCCGCCGACCTGACCAAAATTGGCGCGCTCGAGCCCGATGTGGGCGAGCGCCAGGAACCGGGTTGGACGGAGCAGGAACCGAGTTGGACGGAGCGGGAAGAAGTGCGCTGATGAACTGGGTTCCTCCGTCAGGCGGCTCCGTACGTAAAGCTGCGCGGCGCTAGCAGTCTTGGCCGAATAGGCGCGGGATAGGGTGCATTTCGGAGAACACGATGGCGTTCAAAAAGCTTGTCCTCCTGCTCCTGGCCCTTACCGTGCTTTCGGCCGGCGCCAAAGCGCAGCCAGCACCCGGCGGACCGCCAGCGGTGGGCGTTGTGCGCGCCGAGAAGCAGCAGATCACTCAGTCCAACGAATTCGTCGGCCGCATCCAGTCGATCGGGCGCGTCTCACTCGTCGCCCGCGTCACGGCGTTCCTCGAAAAGCGAGAGTTTGTCGAGGGCGCCGAGGTCAAAAAGGGGGATCTTCTTTATCGGCTCGAGCAGCCGCCGTTTCAGGCGCAGGTCGATGCCAACCAGGCGACTGTGGCGCAGCTCGAAGCGCAGCACAACTTCGCCGCGCAGCAGCTCGCACGGTCGCAATACCTAATAAAAACGCCTGCTGGCCAGCAGCAGCAGGTCGACCAGGACATTTCAAATGAACGTTCGCTGGCGGCGCAGGCCGCGAGTGCAAAGGCACAGCTCAATATTGCCGAGATCAATCTCGGCTACACCGAAATCCGCGCGCCGATCGACGGCAAGATCAGCGCGACCGCGGTGACGGAGGGCAATGTCGTCTCGCCGACGAGCGGTACGCTCGCCACCCTCGTCAGTCAGGACCCGATGTATGTGAACTTTCCGGTCGCGGTTCGCACCGCACTCGAATTGCGGGACAAATATGTTCCCAAAGGTGGCTTCGAGGCCGTCGTGATCCGGCTGCGGCTGCCGACCGGAAAGATTTCAAATCAGGTAGGTCACCTCGACTACGTGTCGCCGACGGTGGACCAGAACACCGATACGATCGCCCTGCGCGGTGTGGTTCCAAACCCGGTCGTGATTGACGCCAAACCCGGCCAACCGACCGTTCGAGAGCTGACGGACCAGGAATTCGTCACTGTGCTGCTCGAAGGCGTGCAGCCGGTAGAGGTACTGGCTATCCCACGCGCCGCCGTTCTGTCAGATCAGCAGGGAGATTTTGTCTATATCGTCGATGCGCAAAACCGGGCGCAGGTGCGCCGCATCCAGCTCGGCCAATCGACGCCCACGACCGCCGTCATCGTAAGCGGTGTGCGCGACGGAGAATTGGTCATTTCCGAGGGCGTGCAGCGTGTCCGCCCCGGTGAGGTCGTCTCGCCTGGGCCGGCCAGCCCGCCACCGTCGGCGGCCGGGGGGTAGCCGCGTGATCTCGGCGATCTTTGTCGACCGCCCGCGCCTCGCGGTCGTCATTGCTCTCGTCATCACGATCGCCGGGCTGATCGCGCTGACCCGCATTCCGGTGGCGCAGTTCCCGGATATCGTGCCGCCGCAGGTCCAGGTCACCGCGACCTATCCGGGCGCCTCCGCCGCCGATGTCGAAGCCAGCGTCGCGCAGCCGATCGAGGCCCAGGTGGTCGGCGTCGACAAGATGATCTACATGAAATCGACGAGCGGCAACGACGGCAGTTACAACCTAACCGTCAGCTTCGAACTCGGCAGCGACGTCGACATCGACACGGTCAACGTCAACAACCGCGTCCAGACCGCCCTTTCCCAACTGCCGCAGGAAGTTCAGCTCGAAGGCCTCGTCGTCCAAAAGAAATCGTCGGCGGTCCTGCAGTTTATCGCGCTCTATAGTGAGACCGGGAAGCAGGACACGCTTTTCATTACCAATTACGCGATCATCAATATCCTCGACGTGCTGTCGCGCACGCCGGGGGTCGGGCAAGCGCACATCTTTGGTGCCCTGAACTACTCGATGCGCATCTGGTTCGACACGCAGCGGCTCTCCAACCTGCAATTGACGCCGTCCGATGTGATTGCGGCCATCCAGGCGCAAAACGTGATTGCCCCGGTCGGGCGGATCGGCGCGCGGCCGATCTCGAACGAGCAGCAATTCCAGCTCAACATCCAGACGCAAGGCCGGCTCGTCACGCCCGAACAGTTCGGCAACATCGTTTTGCGCGCCAATCCCGACGGCTCGCTGTTGCGGATCAAGGATGTCGCCCGGATCGAGCTCGGCGCCCAAAACGAGGACATCGAGTCGCGGCTCAATGGCAAGCCGGCGGTCGCGATCGGGATTTATCTGTCTCCCGGCGCGAATGCCGTTTCAACCGCCAGGGCTGTCCGCGCCAATCTTGATCGCTTGAGCCAACGTTTCCCGCCCGGCCTCAAATATCTGGTCAATTACGACACGACGACCTTTGTCTTCGACACGATCCATGACGTGCTGATCACGTTGTTGATCGCGTTTATTCTCGTCGTAATCGTCGTGTTCTTTTTCCTCGGCTCGCTGCGCGCGACCCTCATTCCGGCGATCGCGGTGCCGGTCAGCGTGATCGGCGCCTTCGCTGTGCTGCTGGCGATGGGCTATTCGGCAAACACGATCTCGCTGTTGGCGATGGTGCTGGCGATCGGCATCCTCGTCGACGACGCGATTGTCGTCGTCGAAAACGTCGAACGGGTCATGGAAGAAAACCCGGAACTGTCGCCGGCCGACGCGACCAAAAAGGCGATGACTGAGATCACCGGCCCGATCATCGCGATCACGCTGGTTTTGTTCTCGGTGTTCGTACCAATCGCCTTCATCCCCGGCGTTTCAGGGACTTTGTTCCGTCAGTTCGCGGTCACGATCAGCGTCGCCATGGCGATTTCGGCGTTGAACGCGCTGACCCTGTCGCCGGCATTGTGCGCGGTGTTTTTGCGGCATAGCGGACCAAAGCACGGCATCATGGGTTGGGTATTGCGGGGTATCGACAATGTGCGCGACGGCTACGCCGCGATCGTCCAGCGTCTCGTCCGAGTATCGCTCCTCGGTGTCGTCGCGATCCTCGCGGCTGCAGCCGCGATTTATGTGCTTCAGGGGCGCATTCCGACCGGATTTCTGCCCGAGGAAGACCAAGGCGCCTTCTTTGTCAATTTACAATTGCCGGACGGCGCCTCGGTGACTCGCACCAGCGACGCGGTCACGCGGATCGAGGCATTGCTGCACTCGATGCCCCAGGTCCAGAACGTCTTTGCGATAGTCGGCTTTTCGATCATTGACAATGTCAACGAGCCCAACGCGGCGTTTGTGGTGCCGACACTGAAGCCGTTTTCCGACCGCGTCGGCGCCGCCAATTCGGCACAGACGCTGATCGGGCGCGTGTTCGCCGCCGGGCAGGAGATTCGGGCCGCGACGGTGATCCCGTTCAACCTGCCGCCGATCATCGGACTGTCGACGACCGGCGGGTTTGAATACCAGCTCGAAGGGCTTGAAGGCCAGGAGCCGGCGGCGATGAACAGCGTCATGCAAGGGCTGCTCGCCGCCGCCAACCGGGACCCCCGACTGACTCGCGTGTTTTCGACCTACACCGCCAGCAATCCCTCGATCTTTCTAAACATCGACCGGCAGAAGGCGCAGGCCCTCGGGCTGTCGATGAGCGACGTATTTACCACGTTGCAGGCCACGCTCGGCAGCTTTTACGTCAACAACTTCAATCTGTTCGGACGGATTTGGCAGGTTAACATTCAGGGCGAGGCCGCCAATCGTCAGGATATTTCTTCATTGTGGCAGATCTATATCCGCAACAACCATGGCACAACAGTACCGTTGGCGTCGATCGCCCATGCCGGCATAGTCGTCGGACCGCAGGTTATCACCCGCTACAACAACTATCGCGCGATCCCGATTCAGGGCAGCCCGGCACCCGGCGTGTCGTCGGGCACTGCACTGGTGGCGATGGCGGAGGTGTCGGCCAAGACATTACCCGCCGGCTTCAGCTTCGAGTGGACCGGAACCGCCTATCAGGAGCAGGCGGCCGCGGGTCAGACCGGGGCGATCCTCGGGCTCGCGATCCTGTTTGCGTTCCTGTTTTTGGTCGGTCTTTACGAAAGCTGGATGATCCCAGTGCCGGTATTGCTGTCGGTGCCGGTCGGCGTGCTCGGCGCCTTTATCGGCATCCTGCTGTTCCGCGTATCGCTCGACCTTTACGCCCAAATCGGGCTCGTCGTGTTGATCGCGATGGCCGCCAAAAACGGCATCCTGATCGTCGAATTCGCCAAAGACCAGCGCGAGGCCGGCAAGGACATCCGCGAATCGGCAGTGCTCGGCGCGCGGATGCGGTTTCGCGCGGTCATGATGACCTCGTTCGCGTTTATCCTCGGCGTCTATCCGCTGGTCGTCGCGCAGGGTGCCGCCGAGCTCAGCCGCCATGCCGTCGGTACGCCCGTCTTCGCCGGCATGATCGCCGCCAGCGCCGTCGGGCTCTTCGTGATCCCGATGCTCTACGTCACCTTCCAGACGATCCGCGAGAGCAGCAGCGCCCGCTTCCGCCGCTTGCGGCCGCGGCCCAGCGGCACCGACTAGCCCCGGTTCTCTTCTCGTCGGCAAGGCGGCGGCCCGTGCTGTAGGGTCGACAATGGTGAAGCTCAGCAACCATACGGCCGATGAGATGGAGGGACGCGGCACCTTATTTTCCTACATCGAGGCGGCGCTCATCTCACCAGACCCGCATCGCACAGCATGTGACCGACCCTGCCCTGAGCCGCCCATAAATACCGTCATCCGCTCGCGCACGAGGCGAAGCGCGCATCACTTCGCCCGACCACCAAGGCACGTTGATGATCGGACTGTACACAATCCCGTCTTTGCCAAAGCGCCATATGCGCCAAGCCGTGATTTCTCCAATCTCGATCCCCGGGCCGCGCTCGCCTACCGGTTCCGCCGATGGCCGGTAGCTGTGTCCTTCCTCTTTCGCCGGAGGCTCCATTTCGGACGTTCTCTGGCTTTTTGACCGGCTGCCGACGAAGGGGCGGCGGCAGTGGCGTGGCCTGCTCGATCGGCGTTACGATCGGCTCCATCGTCAGCTTATCGAGAAAAGTTCGTCGATTACGATATTTTCCGATCTATGGCGATTATGCACTTGACTGAACGGCCGGGATCGGACAAGGATGCTGACCGACAGGCCGGCGCTATTCCTCACGAGGACTCTCTGCCGTCGCTTCAGGAATTGGGAATAACTCCGGAAATTTTGGAAGCGGCGGAAGAGATTGCCGATACCTCTGATGTACTTGGAGTTGAGAGACATACTCTTGAACTTCTGCTTCGACGCGCCTTTGCGCTTCATCGTCAGCAGAAGATACACTTGGATGAAAACGGCGATAAAGGGCTAACTCTGTCACAATCATAACGATATCAATCATTTCGTCGCGCAGGACAACAAGCCGCTCATATAGTCCATTTAGCGCAGTGACGGCTAGCAAAACCTCTTCTCTCTTTCCTCTCCGTTGTATTAGCTCACCGATGTTAGCTGGCGCATTGAAAACGCGCGCGTGAATAACCCCGTCTCTATATTTCTTGCATTGAGCCACAATATCCAAGGTAGCCCCTATCAAATCAAACATTTGAGAGTCTAGTTCAGGAAATATAATACGAAGATGGCGAATTAGTTGGAGTTTGCCATCTATCCCATTTATACGAGTGCTCACTTCTAGCCATAAAGGTGCAGAAATTCCGAGACCTATAGACATCGCATAATCGATCAAAATTTCGAGTTCATTCCATCCTATGGCGACAGCGCCGATCCATTCGAGTTGCTCACGTGTCAGATTTTTGCGAAGGTCTCCAGTCCGTTCACTTTTGGACCCTACGGGGCTCTTTCGCCTCATGGATTGCCTCGCATGACCGAACCCGATGACCAACTCAGCGATGACGAGATCGCGCGTCGTATGGAGCGCGGAATTCGGCGGTTCCTGAACACGCCGCCGCAACCGCACGGCAGGAACCCTAAATCACCGCCATCGAAACCGAAAGAGCGCCCCGCATCGAAGGGGCGCGTTCACAAGGGGAAGACACGCAACTAAGCTGTCTCCGTTACGCCGAAATTGCTCGCGGCTCTCTTGCCAGAGAGAGTAGTAGCTCGACCATTACCACAGATCGGCATGACACCACGCGATCCTCTTACGTGGTCCGACCTGCGAAAAGGAAACCATTTTTTTCATTCTTGTGAAAATTGAGATGCACCACAACGCCCGCCACGCTGGCGTCAAAATGAGGATGTTCAGTAGCAATCATGATGAAGGAATAGCTGGATATGTGATATGTATCACTCGCGCAGCGAGTTGGTTGTTAACCATTTCTCGAATTACGAGTTGTGGCCGTGGACTTTTCCTTCCGCTTGTGACATAATTGTTGCGTTTTGCGGCGGCACGAACGAATACAATGGTTCCGTGTTTGCCCGATATCCTCGGAGGCGACGATTGACACGCTGGAGGAATAGGGGGACGCTTACGGTTCGCAATTACGGCACGCCGTTTGCGCCGAGCCGGGGGGAAAGCCAAGAATGCTGTCCGGCAGCGGGAGTGTTGTATATGGCCCGTTCCACCGTCTCAGGAACCCAGCGACTCAGTCAGACTCTGTGGCGACCATGCAGCAGCAGTCTCAGGAAATCTGGGGCCTTGCCGCTCGATGGAGCCATTTGCGCTCAGTCAAGGCCTATATGGGACCACTCCCACCAAACCGGGAGGGGATTGAGTTCATGACGAGCGTAGCCCCGTCGGGTAGCTGCCCGTACAACATTTTTTGGTGTGAGGGTCACTCGGGCGTTTGGATCAATGCTCAAGGGTATGCCGTTATCCCGGTAACCGTCACTAAAAAGGTGCCGTGATGGTCACACAGGTATCCTTCAATGATCTCGGCCCGGTGGACTTTATCCCCCAAGCCGTCGTACGCAGGCCCGTGAGGTACTTCTCTGATCAATTGGGGTTCAGATTCGAGCAGGACACCGACGACCTCGACGCTCATGAAAGCGCCTTTTTCAAGCTTGATGATCGGCTTCCGTTTGCTTTGGTGCACTATCGAGGCAACCCAGAAGACACGACGACGATTTATTTTGGAAGGGAAATAGGGCGTGAAGAGGTCCCTACGGTAGTGCATTATATCTTGCGCGGCTTTGATTTACCTGCCAACGCTGTAATATGGATCAGCTCGAATTAGGTGTTGGGCAGTACTCCATATTCCTGAGTTGCGTTCATGAACGAAAACGTTAACTGCAGAGGCTCGACATAGGGCGATCCGCCTGACCAGAGCGGCTTAGGCGGCTCCGGCTTCTCCGGCTTGGCTACGAGGTTGCCGGTAGGTTAACCGCTTTCCAGCTGCGCCTTTGATAGCTCGCTGAGTGCGTTCGGTATCGTCAACCCCGAGCTTGACGCGGTTCGAATAGCGGAAATCGAACTCGGCGAGGTAGCGATGAAGATGCTGCTCGCCGCAGTGCTGATAGACGCCGGTCATCCCGCGCTAGAAGATCGAGAAGAAGCCTTCGTCGGTGTTCACGTGCGCCTTGGTGCCATCTGGGAGCTTTCGCGCCCATTCCTCTTCGGAGTGGTTGACAGCATCATGGCTCGCGAAACGTCTGCTGATTGCCGGATAAGAACGGCGCTCATCGGTCATCAGCGCGCTTTTGGTATCGGCATTGTTGAGCACGACGGTTCGGAGAGTCTTCGAGGTCAAGTCCTCGACTTTAACCGAGCGAGCTGGTCCCCCGCGCTCAATGAGCGTGACGAACTTCATCATGTCGGCCCCGGCCCGCACGCGCTGCCAGCCGAACTCGGGATGCAAGATCCATTTCGGCCCTTCACCTTTGAGCCCGTAATAGGTCTCGTCAACCTTGACAGTCTTGCTTCACCGCCGAGCGGCGCGCCGTCGTCAGTCATCGCCTCGCGGATACGATGCGCCATGAACCAAGCCGATTTGTAAGTAATCCCTAGAGTGCGATGGAGTTGGTGAGCCGAGACGCCCTTTTTGCTCGACGCCATCTGTCGAAAGGCGATCAGCCACTTATGAAGTGGGATATGCGAACGCTGAAGGACCGAACCGACGCGAACCGTGAACTTCTCCCGGCAGGCGTTGCACCAATACCAGCCCGCGCCCATCGATTCGCCGCCGAGGGCCGAAACCGTATCGAACGCGCCGCATTTTGGGCAGTACGGGCCATTCGGCCAGCGGATCGACTCGAACATGATCCGAGCGGCTTCATCGTCATGATAGCAGGGATGGGAAACGTCGGTCGGAAGGTCCGTCATGGCGCTATCTCCTTGATTCAGAGGATAGTACCTCAATTCTGTTCAGTCAAGTGCATAATCGTCCGATCTATGGAACAACTGGAGAACATACTTGGGTCGCAAGTATCGGTTAGGAGCCGAGCCGTCGCGCGAATTTAGCCAGATCGATGACGGCCCTGGAATGCGTGCCGATCCCGATTTCCTTATCGCTCTCAGTCGCACGGACGGTGAATTCGATTTGTCGCCCGTCGACTTTGGTCACTTCCGCCTCGCCCGTGACTTGGCGGCCGACCGGCGTCGCCGCAAGATGGCGAACGTTGACGGCCGTCCCGACTGCGCTCTCGCCGGGATCGAGATATGCCCGTATTGCATTGAGGGCCGCGTTCTCCATGACCATGATCATGACCGGAGTGGCGAATACCGGCGGCAGCATCGCGTCCTTGAACCGATTGGCGAGGTGCTCGGGCTGGACGAGAAGATTGAAGGAGCCTCTGGCTCCGACGGGGATCTGCCTCATGGTTTGCCCTCGAGATTAGGTAGCGTCAGCTGGTCGCCACGGCCGCGCTGCCTTGTTGAAGGGTCCAGTCGACCACGCGCCGCATCACGTCGCCAAGGCTGGCATCGAAAGCGGCCGTGACCGCCTCGGTCGATTTGGAATCGACCAAGGTCGCCTTCTCGAAACGCGCGGTGGCGACGGGCGCACGGCGCGGCATCTTCAGTAACGTCGCCTCCAACACGACAGTTGCTTGCGGTGTTCCCGAAGCGTCATTTTCGACCTGAAATTTTCGCAGGTTTGACAGCAGCAGGAAATCCGTCGCCAAGGTCTGGCGGGTCGGCGCGACTACCGGCAGCCGCCCCGTATTCTGGAACGACTGCATCAGCAACAGCTGAACCATCGCTGGGGCGGTGTCGGTCCACTCGACGTCGGCGTAATATTCGACGCGAAACGGGCCGTTCATCAAGGCGATGCGCGAAGTATCGATCTGCCGCGCAGCGGTTGGTTCATCGACGACCAGCGACCATTTGACGGAGGGCAGCCCGCGCGGAAAATTCGTCACCGAGGTCAACGTGAATTGGCGAGGAGGGGGCCCGCTCACTAACCCGCAAGCGCTTGCGACAGGGGCGAGAGATCCTACCAGAATCAGCCCGGCGAGAATGCGCCGGCGGCTGCCCCGCCGGGCACTCGCCGTCTGCGGCGTCATTTGAGCTCGACCCCCTGGCCGATCTTGTTTCCAAAGATGAAGCGGGTGGGGTTGCGCTCCAGACTGTCGAGGACAGCGGTCGCCTTGTTGACTGCAGTTCTCGCATCGATGATCAACGCCGCGAGATCCGGCAGCGTGGCGTCTGTGAAATTTCGGATTGGGATGCGGTTGGTTGCGACGACTTGGTTCAGCTGATCCATCAGTTTGTTGACGGTGACCGTCGCCTCGCGAAAATTGCGGAGGGTTGCCCTGATGTCCTCACGATTGTCCTGCACGACACCATCGAGATGCGTGGTCAATTGGCCGGCGCTCGAGAGAGTGCTCTCGGCCCCGCCGATCAGCGGGCCGAGAGATGAGGCATCCGTCTCGATTGTCTTCATCGCCGCTGCCGCGTTTTCGAGGATGGAATGAATCGCGGCTTCATTCTCTGGTGAGAGAAACCCCTGAAGGCGATTGAGAACGGCTGTCGCCTCCTTGATGAGGGTCGGCAAATCCCTGGCCGCGACGTCGACAGAAGACAGTATCTGCTGTGTCGGCGATGGCACCGTGGGGATCTGATCATAGGGCAGATCGGTCTTCTCGAGCCTTATCGGCGTGCCTGGATAGAAATTCAGTTGGACCACTTGCTGACCTGTGACGAGGCTGGCGCTTTCAAGCCGCGCGCGCAGACCAGCGTCAATCAGCTGTGCTATTAATTTGGTGTTCGGCGCGGCAGGAGGAGAATATCTGCCGATCACGTTGGGTCGGATTTCGATGATTACCGGGATTTCAAAACTGCGGTCCGCGGGGTCATAGCGGATCCCGACGTCGACGACCCGACCGAGCGGAACCCCGCGAAAGAGGACCGCCGAGCCTTGCGTGAGGCCGTCCACCGATCCCTGGAAGAAGACGACGAATTTGCGCGTCACCTCAAAGAACGTGAAGCTGCCGAAGACCAGCGCCGCCCCGACGAGCAAGGCGATTGCGGCCAGCACAAAGGCACCGACCAGTTTCGGATTGGCCCGCCGGCTCATATCGGACCTCTTTGGTTGGCAGAGGTTTGTCCTACAGCGTCGGCTTCACCTCGCCTGAGGAAGCGTTGAACTTTCGCGTCCGGGCACTCGGCGAGCAGCCGTTTTGGGGCTCCTGCGGCGATCTGCGTCTTGGTCTCGGGATCGAGGAAGACGCTGTTGTCGCCGACTGCGAAGATGCTCGCGAGCTCATGAGTGACCATGACGATCGTGGCGCCGAGGCTGTCGCGCAATTCGAGGATCAAATCGTCGAGCAGCCTGGAGCTTATCGGGTCGAGACCAGCCGAAGGCTCGTCGAACAGCAGCACCTCGGGCGATAGCGCCATCGCGCGGGCGAGCCCCGCGCGTTTTTGCATGCCGCCGCTGATTTGCGCAGGAAAGTAATCCTCAAAGCCGGCGAGCCCGACCAAGGCCAGGTTCAAGGAGGCGAGCTCGGCGATCTCCGCGGGCGTCAAGTTGGTATATTGCTCGAGCGGCAGCGCGACATTTTCGGCCAAGGTCATCGAGCTCCACAACCCGCCGGCCTGATAGGTCACGCCGGTCTTTCTGAGGATCGCGTCGCGCCGTTCTTGCTCGGCGTCCCAGAGGCTCTCCCCTAGATACAGCACTCGTCCGCGAGCCGGCGCCTGCAGCCCAATGAGGTGGCGCAGCAAGGTGCTCTTGCCGCAGCCGCTGCCGCCCATGATGATGAAGATGTCGCCCTTGTTGATCGTGAAGTTGAGGTCGTGCTGGATAACGAAATCGCCAAAGGCCATCGTCAGATTCTCAACCACGATGTGAGCTTCCCGCGCCTGGTTGGTTCTCGGATCGCTCACCGCTGAGGCTCCGCCGAGGTCAAATCTTCAGGGTCGTGCAGATGACGGTTGCAGTCGCATCGATGATGATGATCAGCACAATGCACAGCACGACCGCAGAAGTGGCAGCGCCGCCGACTGCAGCGGCGCTGCGCTGGCAGCGCATGCCGCGCCAGCAGCCGACAATCGCGACGACGGCGCCGAACAATATTGCCTTGACGAGGCCGACCCCCCAGTCGTTCATGCCGACCGCGCCGCTCGTCTGGTTGTAATAGGCGATCGGTGCAATATCGAGCATCAGCCAGGCAATCAACAGCCCGCCGAGGATGCCCACAATATTGGCGAAAACCGTTAGCAGCGGCATCATCACGGACAGGGCCACAATTCGCGGCAATACCAGGAACTCCATCGGCGGAATGCCGAGCGTCTGCAGTGCCGAGATTTCGTCGCTGACCTGCATCGTGCCGAGATTGGCGGCGAAGGCGGCGCCAGTGCGCCCGGACATCAGGATTGCAGTCATCATCGCTCCCATCTCGCGCACCATCGCCACCCCGACGAGATTGGCGACAAAAATTGCCGCGCCGAACTGCTGGAGCTGAATGGCGCCGACGAAGGCGAGGATAAGACCAATCAGAAAGCTGATCAGCGCCACGATCGGCAATGCGCTGGGGCCGCAATCCTCGATCGCCAGCATCAGATCCGAGCCTCTGAGGCGCGCCCTGCCGACGAGCATTCGGCCGACCCCGATGATCGCCTCTCCGAGGAAGGTGACAAAGTCGGCTGTTGTCGCAAAAAAACCGAGACTGACCCGGCCGACCCGAGTGAGGAGGTCGGGCTGTTGCTGGGTGCGCCGCGCCCCTTGGCGTTCGGGGACGGCACGGGCGAGGCCGACCAGCCTTTGAACCCCACCCGGAAGGCCCGAGCGATCGACCGCGATGCCCCGGTCGGCAGCCAGCGCCTCGAGTTTGCTCAGAAAATTAATGAGGACGCTGTCCCACGCTCCGAGCTCACGCGAGTCGAAAGAGATCCGTGTCGGGCTCGGGGTCTGGCTGAGCCGGCGGGATAGCTCGGCTGAAGAACGGGCGCCGCTCGCCAATTCCCATTCTCCAAACAGTCTGACGCGAAGCTCATTACCGGCCCCGCCGCTGGCCTCCCACCCGCCGCGGGTCGTGATCTCCGTCGGGCTCGACGAGCCCCGGGTGCTGGCGAGCATCGTGACCATCTCCCATCCCGGCCGGAAACCGGACTGTCCATGCCCGAACCCAGTTGTATTACAGAAAGTCGCGTACCCGTTCGATATCCTCGAGCACGCCCAGATGGGAGACGATCAGCAACTCGTCGAAACCCAGTTGCTCGATCCGCTTCAAGCGCTGACGGGCCTCGTCCGGGGAACAGATCAGTGAGACATGGGCGACCTCCGCGAGACTGGCGGATTCGGGCCGGTTGGCGAGATCAATGGCGACATTGGCGAGGACGGCGTTGTCGCCGCCCGCTTCGCGATAAATCCGCATTCCAAATTCGAGGTCGTCCCAGCTGCTGTATCGGCCGGACGGGGTCCAGCCTTGGCACTCTTTTGCAGCGTAGGTGATCCAGCGCGGACTGCGCCAGGCGCCGACAAGGATCGGTGGACCGCCTTCGCACCCCGGCCAGGGCGACAATGCCCCGCCATTGACCGGCTCGCCGCGCCATGCACGGCGCATAATGTCGAGCGAGCTCATCAGGGTGCGGAACCGCCGGTCGTAATCGGCGCCGAGGAGCTCGAAATCCGCCCGCGTCGAGCCGCTGCCGACACCCAGCCGCAGGCGGTTTCCCGATAATGCCTGCACCGACTGCACGCGGTGGGCGAGCTCGATCGGATGACGCAACGACACTTGCAATACCGCGATGCCGAGCTCGACTCGCCCGGTCACAGCGGCGATCGCGGCCAGCTCGACGAGTGGGTCCAGAGTAGGCCGGCCCCGGCCGAGGGAATCCCCGACCCAGATCCCGGGAAACCCGCTCGCCTCGGCCCGGCGTGCATAATCAGCCATTCGGGCGAGCATACCCTCGCCGGGGCTCGGTCGAATCTGGACACTGACTCTCATGGTTTTTCTTGCTTTCACAAGTTGCAGCAGTCGGAGGACAATGAAACACTTCTCCAGATGCTGGCAAGGAAGTGCTCCCGGTCTCGAAGAGCCGGCGACCTCCGGTTGGTGCCTCCGCGCGGAGCAGAGTTCTTCCTCTCGAACCTTGCTGCCGTTGCTTGAGGCCGCCTATAAAAGCGCAAGGGTTTAGTGACTTGCATACTCATTTCCTATAAATGGTGAGGTCTTGCGGATTTTTTTGATGAGCTTATATCGGATTAGTTAACATCTCGATTTTCGTTGGAGTAACGCCTTGTGACCGATTGGGAATCGGCCGACGACCGCAATAACCGTGAAAAAATCAATCGCGCCCGCCAGGCGGCCGAAGATCTGTTTAGGCCGGCGCAGCAAACTGCTCCTCCCGAGCTGGCGCCGGTATCCACAGCCTCGTCGGCCGTGCCGCAGGCTCGGCGTCAGCCGCGTGTCTTGGCGATCGCGCCTCGCGTGCCGCCGAGCGCGGAGCCGGAGACTCCTGCCGAACCAAAGCCGACGCGGCGGAAAAAAGTGTCTCGGCGAAAGACTGGCGCTATACCCTCCTCGCAGCTGGGCCGCGTGCGTGCATTGGCGAATTACGGGATGACCCGAGCGCAAGTCGCCGAACTCTATGGCGCGACGATTGAAGAGATAGACCGGATTATTGAGGAGCCGGCTTCCCCGACCAAATCGCGATAATGCCGCTCTGTCGTTGTGGAAATGAATTCTCTGAGGCCCGCGCGAAACTCGGCTTCGATTGCTGTCTCGAATGCGGCACGAGAGAAGCTGCCGCAGAGATCGCCCGCCGGGCTCATATGATTGCTCCGATAAGTCACAAATCGGGCTACACTTATCTAGGCCCGGATCGCGCGACACAAATTCAGCGCTTGCTCGAAGGTTCGGCAAAGACGCCGCCTCTGCAGACCGGTGAGCAGGTGATCGGCCGGGCCGCACGGCCCACCAAAATAACACACAAGCGCTACGAATTTGCCGGCTGGGAGTTTAAGCCCGATAAGCGGGGTGTACGGCAAAAGCGCGTGATACTTCGGGAAATATCCTCCGAATGAGCGTCTCCGTCTCAGCTAACGTCTAGACGCTGACGCATCGTTCACTCGTCGTGGCCGCGCTTGGCCCGTGGTCCGGGTATGACAATACAGGTCGACGCTGCACCTGAAGGCGTCAGGCGTTAGAGACGCCGGCGGCTGATCGGGATTGCCGGCCGGGCTCGGCAGGTCCATGCTGCCTCCAAATCCGAGTATTTTTGCAGGAGGAGCAAAATGTCCGGTGCTCACGCGTCGTCCCCCTTGTCGAGGGGGGTCGAGCAATTCGCGCCCGAACTCGAAAAGATCATCTCACCGTCGGAGCCAATTCACGATCTCGCCGACGGTTTCGGCGGCTCGCTCGGCCCGGCCGAAGGGCCGCTCTGGTGGAAGGAAGGCCGCCATCTGCTGTTCAGCGACATCCACAACAACAAGCGCATGAAATACGAGCCCGGGAAGGGTGTGTCCCTCTTCCAGGAACCGACGAACCGGGCCAATGGTCTCACTCGCGACCTTCAAGGCCGGCTGATCGCCTGCGAGCACGACACGCGGCGGGTCACCCGGCAGGAGCCCGACGGCAGCATCACCGTAGTCGCGAACAGCTTCCAGGGCCGGCAACTCAACCGGCCGAATGACGTCGTAGTCAAGTCGGATGGATGTATCTATTTCACCGATCCGTGGACCAGCCCCGCCGCGCCCGAGCAGTGGGACCTGACGTTTTCCGGCGTCTACCGCGTGACCGCCGATCTGGGCACAATGACTTTGCTGATCGGCGACTTCGTGCTGCCCAATGGCCTCGCCTTCTCGCCCGATGAAACGGTGCTGTACATCAACGACACGCGCCGTGGGCACATCCGGGCATTCGAGCTGTTGCCCAACGGAACGCTCGCCAAACATACCGACCGGGTTTTCGCCGATCTACGCGGCGCGGAGCCCGGCGTCCCGGACGGCATGAAGGTTGATGTCGAGGGGAACGTCTATTGCGGCGGCGCAGGCGGGATCTGGATCGTGGATCCGACCGGCAAGAAGCTCGGCCGCGTCGTCCACGGGGCTCCGGCCACGACCAACCTGGCATTCGGCGGCGAGGACTGGAAGACCTTGTACTTCACGAGCCGGAATCATCTAGGCGCCGTCAACGTGAAGATCCCGGGGATGCCAGTCCCCGCTGCGAAACGCTAGTTGCGCCGCCACTAGCTGCCTACCAGTCGGCGATGCGGTGGAGGATCCTGCCCGCGACCTGCGAGACATAGGCCATAGTTGAGGTGCTGATGCAGAACCCCGAGGCGCGCACATAGCTGCCCGTTGGTGTAAAACCACCAAGCCTCTTCGGCAGTCCATGCCAGGACGCTGTAATGCGCCGGCGAGCCCAGAAGCGCGAGTTCGTCAAGCCCTCCCTGCGGCAGGATCAGTTTCAGCGCAGTGAAAATCGCGGCTTCGTTAAGGCAGCAGGTGAGCCCGAGCGGCTTGTGTTTGCGCGTTGCAGTAATCGCCGGCTGGCCCATGCCTCATCAATGGTGGAATAAATATAGGCAGGAAATTTGCGTTGACTGATCAAGTCGAGAGGAAACACGTCCTTCGCCAAGGCTCCGCTGCGGATGCCACTGAGACAGCTGTTGTGTTGATGCTTAGCATATTTCGTTGTCGGCTGCTTGCTTCTCGTGAGGCTGCGTTGAAACAGAGTGTCTGAAGAAAGGGGGCCGGCCGCCAAACGGTGATTGTTCGGAATGATTTCCCGCTTGCGCGTGTTTCTACACTGTAAGCGCCAGAATTCTCGGCGCACGAGGCTTGGAGGAAACACGATGAGGCATGGCATTCTGATCGCCGGAGCGGCCGCGCTGACGACCGGCGCCTCGGCCTTCGCGCAGGCCCCGATATCGCTCCACGGCAGCGGCCCGACCACCGAGGTTGCGCAAGCCCAGGCGCCCTTATATCCGCCGGCGGCGCCGTCGATCGTCGTCCCTACAGCGCCACCCGCACCGCAGCCCGAAAACCCGCCGCCGGCGCCCTCGCCGACTTATGTGTGGGAGCCCGGCCACTGGTCGTGGAACGGCGTACAATATTTCTGGAATCCGGGCAAATACGTCGAGCGTCCAACCGTTTCGGCAACCTATGTTCCGGGGCATTGGGAGCGATACACGAACGGCTGGGTCTGGTACGACGGCCGCTGGGACTATTCATCCTCCGGAAGCAGTACACCTCCGGTGAGGTAAGCTGCTCACAAAGCAGGGCGGCCTCTGATTTCCTCCGGCACCTTGCGCGGCAGGAATTGGCCGTCTTTGAGGTCGCCAGTCAAGGTGCTGCCTTCGACGACGATCTTGCCGCGCAGCATTGTCAGGGACGGCCAAGCGGCAAGGTCGCGGCCTTCCCAGGGGCTGTAATCGGCTTCGTGGAGCTCGGCGGCGCGCACGATGTGGCGCTGGCGCGGGTCGAGCAGCACGATGTCGGCATCCGAGCCGACCGCCAGCGCCCCCTTTCGCGGGTAGAGGCCCATGATCTTGGCGGCGTTGGCCGAGACGAGGCCGACAAAGTCCGAAAGACTGTAGCCGCGCTTTTCGACGGTCTCGGTGTAGATCAATGACAGGCGCGGCTCGACCCCGGCATTGCCGCCGGTCGTGTCATCGATCCGCCGTCCCTGTAGTTTGATGCGCAATGGGCAGCAGATCTCGTCAGTGGCGACGGTCTGGATCGCGCCGTGATTGGTCGCGTTCCATAGCGCTTCCTGGTCTTCGCGGAATTTCAATGACGGGTAAGTGTGGTAGATTTGCCCGTTGAGCCTCCGATAGTCGTCGGCGGTGTACATCAGGTACTGGTGCAGGGTCTCGCCATAGATCGGCACGCCCTTGGCCCGCGCCGCGGCGATCGCCGCAACCCCGGTCTTGGCCGAAGTGTGCATCATGTAGAGTGCCGCACCCTCGATACTGGCGGCCAATCGGATGACCCGATTGAACGACAGATCCTCGGACAAGGTGTTGTGTACCTCGGCCATGTTCTCGAAGCCCACCCGGTCCTCGCGGGTCAGCTTCTCGTACATGTGCATGACGATGTCGTTGTCTTCGGCGTGGATCGCCGCGATCCCGCCGGCCTGTGCCAGAATCTTCAGCACCTCCCAGATATCGCCGAAATCGACCATGCGGCCCTTGCGGCTGGGTGTGATGTCGGTCGTGAAGATCTTGACCGAGGGATGCCCGGCCTCGACGGCTTCAGTCAGTTGCGGCAGGATTTCTGGCGCGATCTTCCCCTGCACCATCGTGTGGAAGGTGTAGTCGCAGTGGCAGTCCCCGGCCCATTCCTTCTGCCGCCGCTCGATCGCCTGCTGCACGCTGTCGCCGTCGCCGACCAAGGCAAAATCGATGATCGTCGTCGTGCCGCCATGCAGTGCGGCGCGGCTGACCTGCGCCGGGCCATCGGTCATCTGGTGCTGCGTGACGCCGGGTAGGACAATCGGCCAACGGCAATGGACATGCGGGTCGATTCCTCCCGGGATGACAATCTGGCCCGACGCGTCGACGGTGCGATTGGCACCGACGGTAAGGGTCCCCGGCGCGCCGATCGCCACGATTTCTCCCCGATCGACGCCGATATCGACCGTCTCCGGCCCTGTAGGAAGAACCGCGAGGCCTCCCGAAACGATGATGTCCAGCAACTGAGCCTCCTACGATGATTGCCAAACCGTTGGCGCAGCAAAGGCGAAATGCGCGAGGATTTCTGTCCGCGGAATCTCGTGCACGACAAAGACGAGGCGGTTGCGACGGTCCTCGTCGGGCCAATCCTCCAGCCATTCGGGTGCGAACATCGCGTGCTGCGCCGCTTGCACGACGGCCGGCCGCTCCGGCCGATCGGCAAAGCGCACGATCCCCTTGACCCGCAGCAGGTCGGTGCCGCGCTCGCGCGCCAGGCCTCCCAATGCGCGGGCGAAATCGAGGCGGCTGATCTCGCCTCTAAGGACCACACCAAAGGCGTCGATGCCGTGGGTGTGGATGGCGGCCGGCTGGGCCGGCATCGCCGGAGCGGCGGATCGCTCCCCGCCGCCAAATAGGACCAGGCCGGCATCCCGCGTCTCGGAGGCGAGGATCCGTTCGGCGCGGTCGTTGAGCGCGTCGAGCCGGCTGGCGAGATCGAGGCCGAGCGGGGCGAGATCGGTCTTGGTGATGACCAAGGTATCGGCGAGCGCGGCCTGCCGCCCGGCCTCGGCAAAACGCTCGAGGGTGTCGGCGCCATTCACGGCATCGACGAGCGTGACGACCCGCGCGAGATGCAGACCGTGATCGAGCATCGGGTCGGCGCCGAGTGTGAACAGGATCGGCGCCGGGTCGGCGAGGCCGGTCGTCTCGATCACGATCCGGCGAAACCGCTTGATCTCGCCGGTGTCGCGCCGGTCGAGGAGGCTGCGCAGGGTGCGAGCCAGGTCCTCTCGGACGGCGCAGCAAAGGCACCCGCCGGGCAATTCGAGCACGCTGCCCTCGACAAAGTCGAGAAGATAGTGGTCGATTCCGATCTCACCGATTTCGTTGATGACGACGGCGGTGTCGGCAAGAGCGGGCGAGATGAGGGCGCGGCGCAGGAGGGTCGTTTTGCCGCTGCCGAGAAAGCCGGTCAGTACGGTTGTCGGAAGGGTTTCCGGCTCAGTCACTCGTCTCGAACACTCGATCGCCCGGTAAATCCGGCTCCTAGATCGTTTCACGAGGTTGTCGTCAGGACAAGATCCGCTGTTAATACCATGAGATGATTGGTAAGAGCCGGCGCTAGCGTAGATAGGCGATTGCATTCTCGCGCATGCGCCAGCAGTATGACTGCCATAAGTTCGCGGCATGAGCGGATAAAGCGGTTGGGTGAGGAAATGCGGGAAACCTCGTGCAGGTCGATGTGAACGACCCGAAGGCTGCGCCAAGTGAGGTGCAGCTCGCCGTTTCCGGCGTCTCGAAGCACTTTGGTGGCGTGCGGGCAGTCGAGGGCGTATCCCTCTCGGTCAACCGTGGTGAGCTGATCTCGGTCATCGGCCCCAACGGTGCCGGCAAGACCTCCTTGCTCAACATGATCAGCGGTTTCTATCGGCCGGACAACGGGTCCATCATCTTCGAGGGTGACGAGATCAATGGCGCTCGGCCCTCGCGGATCGCCGCATTGGGGATCGCCCGCACCTTTCAAAACATCGCGCTGTTCAGCGGCTTGACCGTGCTCGACAACATCATGCTGGGCCGCCACGTGCGAATGAAGGCTGGGATACTGTCTTCCTTTATCTACTGGGGCCTGGCACAGAAGGAGGAGATTGCGCATCGCGCGCGGGTCGAGGAGCTGATCGAGTTTCTCGAACTCGAGGATCTGCGCAAGCAGCCGACCAGCGGCCTCGCCTATGGATTGCGCAAACGTGTCGAGCTGGCGCGTGCCCTGGCGCTCGACCCGAAGCTGCTACTCCTCGACGAGCCGATGGGCGGCATGAACCAGGAAGAAAAGGAAGACATGGCCCGCTTTATTCTCGACGTGAACCAGCAGTGGGGCACGACAATCATCTTGATCGAACACGACATGGCGGTGGTGATGGACATTTCGGATAGGGTGGCCGTGCTCGATCGCGGCCGCAAAATCGCCGAGGGCAGCCCGAGTGAGGTGCAGCGCGATCCGGAGGTAATCCGCGCTTATCTCGGAACCGCGAAAGAGCGCCTGGAGGTCGCTGCCGCATGATCGCAGCGACATTGCCGCGACTGTTGTGCCGCAACGCCGAGACGATGACGGTGCGCCCGGCGATCCGCGAAAAGAACCACGGCATATGGCAGACCTTCACCTGGGCGCAATACTGGGAGGAGGTGCGGGATTTCGCTCTCGGGCTGGCCGCGCATGGCTTTCGCCGCGGCGACAAGCTCGCCGTTATCGGCGACAACCGCCCGCGCCTTTATTGGGCACAACTGGCAGCGCAATGCCTGGGTGGTGCCGCCGTGCCGATGTATCAAGACTCGATCGCCACCGAGCTGGTCTTTGTGTTGAACCACGCCGAGGTTTCGGTGGTAGTCGCCGAGGACCAGGAGCAGGTCGACAAGATCTTGCCGTTAAAGACTGAGCTGCCGCATCTGCGGCTCGTCGTCTACGACGATCCGAGGGGTTTGCGCCACTATTCGACGACCGCGCTCGCCTCGTTCGAGGAGATGCAGGCGGCCGGCCGCGAGTTTGGCACATCGCACCCCCGATATGTCGAAGCCGAGATCGACAACGGCGATCCTGACGATTTGGCGCTGCTCACCTACACCTCCGGGACGACCGGCCGGCCTAAAGGGGTGATGCTGTCGCACGCCAATCTGCTGAGCTCCGCCCAAGCTTTTGTTGAGGCAGAGGATATCCGCGCGAGCGACGAGCTACTGTGTTATTTGCCGATGGCGTGGATCGGCGACTCGCTCTTCTCGCTGGTGCTGACCTTATTAGTCGGGTTCACCTGCAACTGCCCGGAGCGGCCCCAAACGGTGCAACGCGACTTGCGCGAGCTCGGCCCGACGATTGCCATTGCTCCACCACGGATTTGGGAAAACATGCTGACCCAGCTGCGGGTCAGAGCGGCGGATTCATCGCCGCTGAAGCGCCGCCTGTTCGAATCCTTCCGTACCCTTGCCGAACGAGCCGAGACGTTCAAACCCGAGAGGAATAGATTATCGCTGTTCAAGCGGCTCGGCCGCCTTGTCGGCGAGTTGCTCGTCTATGGGCCGGTTCGCGACCAGCTTGGGTTGCGTCGCGCGCGCTGGGTCTATACCGGCGGCGCGCCGCTCGGTCCCGATACGTTCAAATTCTTCCGGTCGTTCGGGGTGAACATAAAGCAAGTGTGGGGCTCCACCGAACTCGCCGGGCTGGCCTCGCTGCAGCCCGACGGTCAGGCCGATCCGGATACCGTCGGCCGACTCATTCCGGGCACCGAAATCCACATCGCCGAAGACGGCGAAGTCCTGATCCGCTCGGCCGGGGTGTTCAAGGGTTATTACAAGCAGCCCGACGTCACGCGCGACACGATCACCGAAGATGGCTGGTTCCGAACCGGCGATTCCGGCTTTCTCGATCGGCGCGGCCACCTCGTCATCGTCGACCGCGCCAAGGACGTCGGCAAGCTCGCGGACGGCACCCCTTTTGCGCCGCAATTCGTCGAGAACAAGCTCAAATTCAGCCCATACATCGCCGAGGCGGTCGCGTTTGGCGACCAGCGGCCGTTTGTGGCGGCGATCATCGCGATCGATCTGACCACTGTTGGCAATTGGGCGGAGCGCAGCAACCTCGCCTACACTTCATTCCAGGATCTGAGCGCCAAGCGCGAGGTGCGGCGCCTCATCGCGGACGAGATCACCGAGGTCAACGCGTCCCTTCCGGCTGCCGCGCGCCTTCGCCGTTTCCTGCTGCTCAACAAGGAATTTGACGCCGACGACAACGAGATCACCCGCACCCGCAAGGTCCGGCGCCGCTTCGTCGCCGAGAAATATTGTGCCGTCGTCGAGGCGTTCTACTGCGGCGACGCAGAAGTCGAGCTGACAACCGAGATCACCTATGAGGATGGCCGGAAGGCGAATTTGACCTCGAAGATCGCGATCGAGGACGTCGTCAAACCGGCAGAAGCGACCCGCGAACCAGCTTATGCGTGAGATACCGCACTTAGCGCTGCGGTTCCCGTCCGCGCCTGTCCCTCTCGTCACACCGGCGAAGGCCGGTGCCGAAGGTAAGCGTGGGTCCCGGCCTTCGCCGGGACGACGCGCGCCGGAGCGCGCGAATGCCTGAATTCGAGTGGCAGTTCACTCTGGTCCTCCTGACCAATGGGGTGATGATCGGGCTGATGTATGCGCTGATCGCGCTCGGTTTCGTGCTGATCTACAAGGCGACCGACGCGATCAATTTCGCGCAGGGCGAGTTTGTCATGTTCGCGGGGTTCATCGCCGCTGGAGCTGCTGATCTGGCGGGCGCGCCGTTCTGGGTCTCAGCGCTGCTGGCGATCGGCGGCATGATCGCGCTCGGCTTCGGCCTCGAACGCGTGGTGCTGCGCCCAATGATTGGCCGCCCGGTCATCGCCGTGGTGATGGCGACCATCGGCCTCGCAGCGGTGTTGCGCGGCAGCGCGACGATGGCGTTCGGCGCCGGGACCCGGGTCATCGACATGCCGGTTAGCGACGAACCGTTCCAATTGGGGCCCGTCATGCTGCCGCCGGTGCAGCTGGTCGGCGCCGCGGTGAGCCTCGTCTTTCTCGCCGCCTTCTCCTGGTTTTTCCTGAAGAGCCGCGTCGGTATCGCGATGCGCGCGGTCGCCGACAGCCAGCAGGTGGCGATGGCCGTGGGTATCGATGTGCGGCGCTATTTCGCGCTCGCCTGGGCGATGGCGGGCGTTGTCTCGGCCCTTGGCGGCGTCATCTGGGGGGCGATGCTCAGCGTCGACAATCAGCTGGCGCTGGTCGGCCTCAAGGTTTTTCCGGTGGTGATTTTGGGCGGGCTCGATTCAGTGGTCGGCGCGGTCGTTGGCGGTCTCATCGTCGGCATCGTCGAGAACCTGGCCGCCGGCTATTTCGATCCCTATGTCGGCGGCGGCACCAAAGATTTCGCGCCCTACCTGCTGATGATCCTGGTGCTGATGATCCGTCCGGAAGGGATTTTTGGCCGGCGCCGGATCGAGCGCGTGTAAGTCCGGCGCCGAGGTAGCCAGCGAGCCATGTTCCACCGCGAAGCCGGCATCTTCAAGACCAGCTACGCCGCCGATATGGCGCTCTACCCGTTGCCGATCGCCAGATGGGCGGTGGCGGCGTTCGCCGGGCTGTTCGTCGTTATCGCGCCGCTGGCACTCGGCGAATACCACATCTCGATCCTCAATCTGATTCTGATCGCCGTGGTCGGCGCGCTCGGCCTCAACATCCTTGTCGGCTACACCGGGCAGATCTCGATCGGTCACGGCGCCTTCATGTCGGTCGGCGCCTATACCGCGGCCAATCTCGTCACTCATCTTGGCGCGCCGTTCTGGATCACGATCCCGGCCGGCGGCATCATGGCCGCCCTGATCGGCGCTGTGGTCGGCATCCCGTCGTTGCGCATCAAGGGGATCTATCTAGCGATCGCCACCTTGGCCGCGCAGCTGATCATCGAGTGGACGATCAATCACGTCACCTGGATCTCAGGCGGTGTACAGGCCTCAATCCAGGTACCGCGGCCGAGCCTGTTCGGCACGCAGCTGAAAAGCCAGACGCAGCTTTATCTGTTCCTAATGGCCTTTGCCGTGCTGGCGATCGTCGGCACCTCGAACCTGATCCGCAGCCGGATCGGCCGCGCCTTTATCGCGGTTCGCGACCAGGACATCGCCGCCGAGATCATCGGCATCAACATCTTCCGCTACAAGCTATGGGCGTTCGCGATCTCGTCCTTCTATGCCGGCGTCACCGGCGTACTTTACACCTACTATCTCGGCATCGCCAATTACGAGCAGTTCCAGCTCACCGTCTCGATCGACTATCTGGCGATGGTCATCATCGGGGGGCTCGGTTCGATCCTCGGCTCGATCTTCGGTGCCATCTTCGTCACTCTGCTGCCGATCCTGACCCGCTGGTTTCTCGAGGATTACGGCTGGCTGCTGTTCTCGCAACAGGACCTGCAGAACGCGATCCCCAACCTGCGGCTGATCCTGTTTGGCGCCCTGATCATTTTCTTCCTGGTGGTGGAGCCGGAAGGGCTGAATCGGCTGTGGCGCAATATCCGAAATTACTTCCGGGTTTGGCCATTCTCTTATTAACGTGGGTCCGCAGCAGCAAGGGAGGAAGGACGATGAGACGGACATGGGGCGCTCTGATGGGGATCGCGGCCGGCGCGACGGCCGCGCTGTGCCTTGCCGGCACCGCCACGGCACAGCAGAAGGAAGTGATCATCGGCGGCATGTGCGACCGCACCGGGCCGACGCAGGTCAACGGCGCGGGGATCTGTCCGGGGATCCAAGACTATTTCGACCTAGTCAATGCGAAGGGCGGGATCGAGGGATATAAGATCAAATACGAAGAGATCGACCACGAATACAAGGTCCCGCCGGCGGTCGAGGCCTATCAGCGTGAGAAGGGAGACGGCGCGACTTCGATCCTGGTCTATGGTTCGCCGCAGGTTCAGGCGCTGTACCAGAAGCTTGCCGAGGACAAAATCCCCGGCACCTCGCCTGGTTTCGGCATTGCCGCTTCGGCCGACGGCAAGCGTTTCCCGTACCTGTTCCCGCTCGCGGCGACCTATTTCTCGCAGGGCGCCGCGGCGGTCCAGTTCGTCAAGGACAAACTAGGGGGCAATCTCAAGGGCAAGAAGATCGCCTACATCTTTTACGACAACCCGGCTGGCCGTGAGCCTATACCGGTCATCGAAGATCTGCAGAAGACCGAGGGGTTCGAGCTGAGAACCTTTGCCGTGCCGCCTCCCGGGGTCGAGATGGGCGCGCAGGTGCTCGACATCGCCCAGCGCTACCGGCCCGACTTTGTGATCGACCATTTGTTCGGTAGCGGGCCCGGGGTGGCGATCAAGGAATTCAAACGCCAGGGCTATCCGCTGTCCAAAGTTGTCGCTCTCGTCTGGGCCTCGGGTGAACACGACATCGTCGGCGGAGGGGGCTGGAAAGCGGCCGAGGGCTATTACACGATGTCCTTCGCCGGGGTTGGCGACGACTATCCGGTCCGCCAGGAAATTCGGGACATGTACAAGGCGCAGGGCAAGGAGCCGCCGAAGGCGATGGACGACACGGTGATGTACAACCGTGGCATCCTGTGGGCCGCCCTGCACGTCGAGGCGACGCGCAACGCGCTCACACTGAACGGCGGCAAGCAGCCGACCGGCGAGGATGTGAAGAAGGGCTTCGAGCAGATCAAAGGCTTTAGCCTGGGCGGGCTGGTGCCACCGCTCGAGGTCAGCGCGGCGGACCATCAGGGCGGCGGCTGGGTGCAGGTTTTCCAGGTCAAGGGTGGCAAGTTCGTCAAGGAGACCGACTGGTTCCGCGCCTATCCGGACGTCGTCGCCGAGGTGGTCAAGAAGGCCGAATAGCCGGAAGGGTCGTCGCCCGATGCTGGCGCTCAACAACATCGAAGTCGTCTATGACGGCGTGATCCTGGTGCTGAAAGGCGTCTCTCTGAACGCCGCGGAGGGGCAAATCACTACCCTCCTCGGCGCCAACGGCGCCGGCAAGTCGACAACCCTGAAGGCGATCTCGGGCTTGTTGCGCACCGAGCGCGGCCAGGTGACAAAAGGCAGTGTCGAGCTCGACGGCGAGCGGCTCGACCGACTGTTGCCGTTTGATGTCGTCAGGCGCGGCATCGTTCAGGTGTTCGAGGGCAGGCGGGTGTTCGAGAACCTGACCGTCGAAGAGAACCTCGTCGCCGGCGCGCATACCCGCAGCGATTTTGCCGCGGTTCGAGAAAGCGTCGAACGAGTTTACGACTCCTTCCCGGTGCTCAAAGAGCGCCGCCACAACCAGTCGGGCTATCTCTCGGGCGGCGAGCAGCAAATGCTGGTGATCGGCCGGGCGCTGATGTCCGATCCCAATGTGATCCTCCTCGACGAACCCTCACTGGGTCTGGCGCCGCTCTTGGTCGAGGAAATCTTCGGCATCGTCCGCCGCCTCAGAGACGAGCGCAACCTGACCGTATTGCTGGTCGAGCAGAACGCGGCGCTGGCGCTCGACATTGCCGACCACGGCTATGTCATGGAGAACGGGCGCATCGTGCTCGAAGGCCCGGCCGAGACATTGCGCCAGAATTCCGACATCAAGGAATTCTATTTGGGGCTCAACGCGGTCGGCGCCCGCAAATCCTACCGCGACGTCAAGCACTACAAGCGGCGCAAACGCTGGCTGTCGTGAGCTGGAAGCTCGTCTGTGCTTACGCCTTCTCCGAGGGCGTCCCGCGGCGCTCACTATGGGTAGCGCTGATCGTCGGCACGGTCCTCAATCTGATCAACCAGGGCGACATGCTGCTCACGGGGCAGCGCCTCGACTTCGCCAAGCTCGTGCTGACCTACCTCGTGCCGTATATCGTCAGCACGTACGGCGCCGTGTCGTTCCGCCTCCACGCCGCGCGGGTACAGCCCTCACAACCCGTAGCCGGGCTTGGCCCGACCATCCACGCATCCAGACGAGCCGTTCGTAAAATTCTTCCCAATTCGGATTGTCGCAGAGGATAAGCCGGACCTTCCAGGCACGAGGCCAGTGCTGGGTGTTCCTTTCGCGTTGCTTCGCAGAGAGGATGTTGTCGTGCCATTCTGCATAGACTAGCCGGTGCAAGGCATACCGCTTCGTGAAGCCGTCCGCGACTCCGGTTCGCTGCTCCCAGGCCCGCCGAGCAAGATCGGTCGTGGTTCCGACATGGAGCGTGCTATTGGGCCGGTTGGTCATGATGTAGACCCATCCATCTGACGTAATACGAGTTTCGCTGTCGAGTAGAGTATCGAAATCGATTTGGTGGATGGCCGGCCCAAGGCCGGCCTCGTGCTAGGCATCCATGAAAACCAGCACAGTGTGTGCCGCCGTTCGTGGATTGCATTGTTGGCTCCCTATCGGGGAGATGGGGACGCCGGCGCGCGCGCTCCGTGCGCGGATAGGTCTGACGACCGTGGCCATCTCGGACCCGCCGGCGTCGCGGTCTGACGCGCGTACGGTAGAGGGGGCTCTCGCCCGCATGCAATCCGGCGTGCCGACCAAAGGAGTTCGATTCTCGGGGGAAGGGGCATCACAGACAAGCCGGGCAGGCCGGGTCAAGGCCGCAGCCGCGCTTCGCGCGGTGGTGAGAGGCGGCGCCTGGAACCGGTGAAGATTGCTTTAGCGACGCCTTGATGGACGCCCCCCGGAAGCACTTGCTCAGATTGCGCCGCGCCGCCGTCCACGAACAGCTCTATCCCGGTGATGTAGGCACTGTCGTCGGAGGCGAGGAACACCGCCGCTTTGCCGAGATCGTCCGGCGTGCCGATCCGGCCGAGCGGGACGAGAGCGATGGCGGACGCTTTCTCCTCATCGGTCATCAGATGGGAAAGGCGGGGGTCACGATGTGCCCGAGGCTCAACACGTTGATGCGGATGTCGCGCCCCTTGAGGTCGACAATCCAGGTGCAGGGTTTCGGCCGCCACCAGAACTTGAACACCATCT
>Ga0306920_100000214_pt1 | contig 67798 bp, 67 predicted proteins | sample flu12Cox44000170_FD_204666 | JGI IMG/M metagenome (GOLD analysis project Ga0306920, IMG submission 204666) | Lab enrichment of tropical soil microbial communities from Luquillo Experimental Forest, Puerto Rico - flux4day.12C.oxic.44.000.170 (v2)... | ecosystem: Environmental > Terrestrial >...
GGGTGAATGAGAATGGTAACCTTGTCGCCCGGTTTGAGACTGGTCGACTTCCAGCCCATGCGCACCAAATTGTTGGGGCTGTTGCATTCGACGCTCCAGCGGTCCACGCTGCCATTTTCATTCGGGACGTCGATCTGAATCCAGCTGTGCGGATTCGTCCATTCGAATTGGACAATAGTGCCCGCGAGCGAGACTTGTTTGTCACGGTCAAACATCGCGGCGGAGTGATGTGCGGCCGCCGTGCCGGCGGTCAGAAAAGCGATCAGACTGAACCACCCAACCACTGAGACCTTTCTCATCTCACTCCTCCGTCCCCCACCCGTTTGACCTGTAATCTCAGTTCCTTCACTGCTTCTGGCGATGCCGGAAAGCGGCCTCGTCCAGAGTCGAGCCATCAGGGAGCGTCAGCGAGATAAACAGGCCGCCTTTCTCACCGCTGCGCAACGGCCAGATCACCACAGAGATTTTGTCTCCCGACTTGACGCTATCGGAGTGCCAGCCTTGGCGCGAAAGATTGTTGGGGCTGTTCAGCTCGATGCTCCACTGATCTGCGCCGCCGCTATCGTTCGGCACGTCCAGTTCGATCCAACTATGCGGGTTGGTCCACTGAAATTCATGAACTACGCCGACAAGCGTGGTCTCCTTCGAGCGATCGAACATGGCGAAAGAGTGGTGCGCGGACGCGCAACGAGCTCCTATCAGCAGGAGCGCGCCTAGGCACGCCACCCAGGTTTTCCTCATCGAGCGTCCACCCGACCAATTAAATCACTGCCCGCCCGACAGCGCGTGCGGCCCCGATAAAGTACTATAATACGACGGAGATTTTGTAGAGTAAGTTTCGTTCAGCATTGGGGTGGATTCTTCCAAAAAAAAGAAGAGGACTGAGTCGGCGGGTCGATACTGCCGAAACGGAGAGGCTATGAAATTTTTCGTTCAGATTCTCGTCGGATGCGCGGCTTTCGCCCTATCCACCGCCGTTTCTCAAGGCCAGGGAGCGCAGAAGACTCCGAGCGCGCCGGCAGAATCGTCAGATCCAACCGGGCATCCCGGCCCTGATGGCCCCTATCCGGACTGGACCGGAATTTGGGTCCTGAACTTTCCCAAGCCCGGCGATCCGCCTGCCGAAGTTCCTTCGCTCGAACCGGCAGCTGCTGCGCAGTTGAAGACCTTCGAGGAAGAAGACGCAAGAAACCAGGAGCCCGCTACCGATGCTGCCAATTGTCTTCCGCCGGGGATGCCGACCATCATGTTTATGCCCTATGATGTGGAGTTCCTCTTCACGCCGGGGCGCGTGACGATCATCCAAGAAGCGTACATGCAAGTGAGGCGGGTCTTCCTGGACGGGCGCGGCCACCCGGCCAAGCTCGATCCCACTTTCAACGGTCACTCGATCGGTCATTGGGAAGGTGACACGCTGGTGATCGACACCGTCAGGCTGGGACACAAAACCCCCATCGGATACAGTCGCCTGAGGCACGGGCCGAATCTTCATGTGGTCGAGCGCATTCGCCTGACGAGTCCCGATCAAATGGAAGACCGAATGACGCTCACCGATCCCGATGTGCTGGCCAAGCCCTGGCACACGTTGCATACGTTCACGCGGCACCGCGAATGGGATCAGCTGGAGTACATCTGCGAAGAAAACAACCGCAATCAGATCGACCAGAACGGGCAGGTCTCGCCGGGTCTGCGCAAATAACCATCCCAACGGGAATTTGGAGTGGCTGACTCCGTGACTCCTCCGATCTCCCACCTCGACCGAGGAAGAATCGCGATGTCGGTGCGGTCCCGCCTACTGATTTAGCGCTGCGCGTGATGGTCGAGGTTGAGCATCCGCTTTGCGTCGTCCTCGAAGCAGGCGGGTGATTCCTCGAGCGGTTCGCTCGAGGGCCTTATTAATCGCGGAGCTTGGGTCCAAGGCTGCGTGAGCACATGGGGATCCTCGACGGTGACCTGATAAGCGAGACTATCTCCCACTCTCCAGAAGCGCTCGATGACGTGCATCTCGGAAGTATGGAAATAGCCGTTTTCGCCGAACCAGGTGTCTTCGATGAAATTGGTTGCATCGACGACGAATGTATCGCCCTCCCAGTGGCCCACGGAATCTCCGTTGTAGGTAGGATCGGCGTCCGCGCGATGCGGGCGGCCATCGGTTGGAATGATGCGGTACGGATCGCCCGACATGTCCTCATAGAGGAAGACCATTTCGTTTGGCAATTGAATGATCTGGCGCGGAGGGCCCAGACGCGGGACGCCCGGTCTGCCACAGAAGAAAACTTTGTCCAGCTTCGCTTCATTATCGAAGAGATATTTCTCCTTGGCTTGAAACTCGGGCTTGTAGGAAGGTGTAGGCTGGAAAGCTAAGGAGCCCGGTACGGGAACTTTCGCCGGCATCCGTCCGCTCAAGTCGATCTGCTTGACGTCGACCGAGCCGTTCGCTTCACTTTTCTTAACGGCCCCGCCTGGTACGAGGACGGCATATTGCCAAATCCCGCTCAAGTCCGGATGCCCGTCCACTGTGCGAATGGCCTTGGCCGCCGCCGCGGCGGCGTTCTGTTGAGCATCTGCTGGCATGGCAACGAAAATCGCCCCCGCGATTAACCAAGCGAGCCTATATCTCATGGCTGCCTCCTTTCCGAAGCCGCAACTAGCGCGAGCCGGGCGCACCCGGAGCGACCATTTCGAGCGAGGTTCCGTCCGCGAACGAGATTTTCTGCATGAAGCCATAGAGCGATCCATCTTTTGCGCGAAATCCGCTGACCGACACCGTCTGCCCCAAGGCGTTCTTGAATTGCGAGCTTGTGACGCCAACCCGCCTCAGGAATGCGGGTGGCGCGCTCTCCCATTTCCAGTTTTCAACTCCGCCGCCATCCGTTTTCTTCGCGTCGATGTATATCGCGATGTGCGGATTGACCCATTCGACTTGGGTGAGTGTCCCGGTTTGCGCAAAGGGCTTCGTCATGTCGAAGATGGAGGAGGGCGAGTGATGCGCCCAGACCGATCCAGCTGCCAGGAAGATTATCAGTGCGACCAGTCCAGCCCAGACCCTGTATCGCAAGGAGGGCCTCCTTTCGAGTCGACGGGAGCATACCACAGCCGCTTGGTTCCAAGCGCCCAAGCCAATATGGCCGCTGCTGGCTCGCGCGATCGATCGAGCTGCCGCTACCTCGCCGGAGGTGCACTGGGCGATACTGCTGCAAGTGTATCCGGTGAGCAACTCCACACGTCGCGCCAGGTGGAAGACGCCCTTGGCGTTCGCCATCATTTATTTCGTGTGGGGTTCGACCTTTCTCGCCATTCGTATCGGCGTTCACGAATTTCCGCCCTTTCTAATGGCGGCCTTGCGCTTCTTGGTGGCGGGAGGAGTGCTCTATGCGTGGTCGCTTGCGCGGGGTGAACGGCCACCGAGCAGGGCTCAATGGATCACGATTTCGTGGCTTTCGATTCTTTTTTTTGTCTTCGATTATGGAGTGGTGTTCTGGGCCGAACAGCAAGTGCCGTCCGGAGTCGCCGCGGTCATGATGGCCACCATCCCCTTATTTATCGCGCTCGCGGAAATCACGATTTTACGTACGCAGCAGCTGACGCTGCGATTGGGATTGGCGTTATCGGCGGGAATCGCGGGAGTTGCAGTTCTCATGAGCCGCTCGCTTTATCTCGGCGGCGAAGCCGTTAACGTTCCCGGCGCAGTGGCGCTGATCGTGGCGTCATTGAGCTGGGCGAGCGCGACGGTCCTATCGCGCAAGATTGCGCTGCCGTTCTCGAAAACCATGAATTCGGGGGCTCAGATGCTCGCTGGGGGAGTCTTTCTGTGGGCAACTTCGGCCGCATTGGGCGAATTCCGGTCATTTCATCCTTTGAACATTTCGCGAGAAGCCTGGCTCGCGCTGGGTTACCTGATTGTGGCCGGATCAATCTTGGCGTTCACGGCTTATTTATGGCTCCTGCAACATCACTCACCGACGAAGGTTGGTACGTACGCCTATGTGAATCCCGTCGTGGCGGTGCTGCTGGGATATCTGCTGGCAGGGGAACCACTGAGTGCTCGATCTGTGCTGGGAACCTTACTGGTGATGGTCAGCGTAGTATTGATCACCACACAGCGGGCCAAGCCAGATGCCTCTGTGGCTGCCGAGCGGGCGGCCAAGGCTCTTGGATGAGCTCGACGGGAGAAACCTGGGGGACCGCAAGGTAATCTAAATGAGTTACAATCACGCTAACTGCTCGGCCGCAGTGGCCGTGTGCGTCTGTTGGTGGGAGGTGCTGAGATGCTCGAGTCCATCCTTCCCAAGACATTTATTCCTTCCGTAGCCATGATTGCCCTGATGCTAATGCCGACCCCTGCGTTCGCCCAGCGCGGTGGAGGGCATGGCGGTGGCGGGGGGTTTCATGGTGGAGGAGGAGGATTCCGGGGGGGAGGATTTGGCGGGGGTGGATATCGCGGAGCAGCAGGTTTTCGCGGTGGCATGGGGGGAGCCTACCGGGCGGGTTTTGGGGGCCCGCGGTCGTTTGGCGGGGGTGCCTACCGCGGTGGCGGACTTTACGGCGCACGCAGCTCTAGCGCCCGCGGATATAGAGGTCCGTACGGAAGCGGGCGTGGCTTGACCTCTCGAGGCTGGGCCGCCAGCCAATTCGGACGCGGATTTAGCGGCGGCGCCTATGGGGCTCGCGGCGGAGCAGCCAGCCGAAACTGGCAGTCATTCGGCGGTGCGCGAGCTGGGTTTCATAATCAGGCGATAGCCGATGGTCATTGGCATTCCTTTGGAGCCAGTCGGGGGGCTTTCACGACAGGCACAAATGGATTCGGTAACCGCGGGTTTAAACCAGGATGGAACAGGGGCTGGAACGGACGCGGGTGGGGTGGTTGGGGATGGCACGGTCGAGGCGGCTGCTGGGGTTGTGGTTTTGGCTGGGGATTCGGATGGGGATGGGGCTGGGGATGGCCGTGGGCAGTAGGCTGGTGGGGACCCGGGTGGGCCTGGGGTCCGTATTGGTATGACCCGTGGTGGGGCTGGCCTCCTTATGGGTACAACTATCCCGCCTCCTCGGGTTACTTAGACAACGGTCCGCCGTACGCTCCGCCGCCTGATCAGGAACCAGGCGCCGGCGATTCCGGTGACTCCAATTCCTACGGTCCCCCTTATGCGCCGCCGGACGCGGACAGTTACTCCGGCGTCGCGCCTGAGTCGGAACAGAACCAGCAAGATCCCGGGCCGGCGGCAGGCAAGGGAACGGTATCGCTGCCGACCCTCCTGCTTTACCTGACCGACGGCGCGGTCTATCCGGTCACCCGATATTGGATTTCGGGAAGCACGGTGCACTATATCGTGGCGTATGGTGGGGAAAATAGTGTGCCTCTCACGGACGTGGATATAGGACGAACCACCGACGAGAACGCGAAACGTGGTGTGCGATTTGATCTGAGGCCAAAGAGCTATAGCGGCGCGGCGTCGTCACCGACTGCGAGTGCAAGGTCGGAAAATGCGGCGCCTGAGTAACCGGGCGAGCCGTCGATTGCGTCTTTGCAAAAAACTTTAGCAGGTCTCGCGCACGCACAGCACGCGCGCCGAGGGGCCCTCTGCGTACAATTCTTCCACAAGCGTGGCGCGGCGGGCGAGAAAGACACGCTGATTGAGCGACCCTTTGTCGGTGATCTCGCCGTCGTCGAGCGAAGGGGGCCTCTCGAGCAGCATGGCACGTTCGATGCGATTGGAATTGCCGGTGGCCTGCGCGGCGAGCGATTCAAGAAGCGACTGAATTCTATCTACCACCCCTTTGTGACAGAGTAGTTGCTCGGACGAGCTTACCTTCTGTAGTTCCGGCGCCAGTGCGCGGCACGTCTCCAGGTTGGGAACCAAGAAAACGGCCAAATAATTGCGATCATGTCCGGCAATGACGACGTCCGTGATATAGGGTGCGAACCAATGGATAATCTTGCTGCGTAAGGGACCCACATTCACAAAGGTTCCAGACGACAGCTTAAAGTCTTCGGCGAGCCGACCGTCGAACATGAGCCCCCTATTCACGTCCTGGGGATCGAGGAAGCGTACGGCATCCCCGAACCGGTAGTAGCCTTCTTCATCAAACGCGCGGCGGGTAAGCTCGGGCTCCTTCCAGTAGCCCGGCGTCACGTTGGGTCCTTTGACGCGAATTTCGGTTTTTGATCCGTGGGATACGAGTTTTGCTTCCACCCCGGGCATGGGGATTCCGATTACGCCGCTGTGTTCGGTGTCCCAGGTGCATTGCAGGGCCATGGGCGAAGTTTCCGTGGCACCCAGTCCCGTGGCCATCATGATTCGCTCGCCGCACGCTTCTATCATCAGCTCGCGATAGGACTCCCAGAGTGGCTGCGAAAGCGCGGCTCCCGCATAGAACATCAACTTTACGCGGCTGAAAAAATTTCGACGGAGCTGCGCGTCGTTGCGGAAATAGCACAGCAATTCGTCATAACCGCGTGGCATGTTGAAATAAATCGTTGGCGCGATTTCGCGCAGATTGCGCACGGTCTCTTCAATTCCGCTAGCGGTCGGGCGGCCATCGTCGATGTAGAGCGTGCCGCCGTTATAGAGCGTCATGCCTGTGTTGTGATTGCCGCCGGCGGTGTGATTCCAGGGCATCCAATCAACGACGATCGGTGGCTCGTCGGCCATGAAAGGAAATCCCTGCAGAATCATCTGCTGATTGCTAGAGATCATGCGGTGCGTATTGACCACGGCCTTGGGTCGGCCGGTCGACCCGGAAGAGAACAGGAATTTCGCGATGTCGTCCGGCTGAATCCTGGTGAAGGCGGCCTCCACGGCCGGAGACGGAGGGGTGGCCGCAAGATCCTGAAAAGATGTTTCTCTGCGGCCGGAGAGAGAGCCCTCGGCGGATACGATTTCGATTCCCGTATCGATGGCTGCTTCAATGGCTCGACGATAGCGGTGGGCATTGGCCACGAACACCATTCCCGGCGCCAGGATTTTGATTACGTGCTTGAGTTTTGCGAAATCCGTCGACACGAGGGAGTACGGCGGGGCGATCGATGCCGTGGGGACGCCAACGTGTTGGCCGGCCAGCATCAGGAGCAAGTGCTCGAGGTCGTTTTCCGACAATATCGCGAGGGGACGGTGCGCCGAGAGGCCGCGGTCGAGAAATGCCTGGCCTAGGCTGCGAACTCTCCGGAGTGTTTCGCCGTAGGTGAGGTAGCGCCATTGGCCGTGCGGGTCACGTTTGGCTGCCAGGGCGCGGTCGGGCGTCCGCAGGGCCCAATGAATCAGGCGTTCGGTGAGAACGCGTGGATAGGGGCCGAGCGCTTCGTCTGGACGGATGATGATCGAGCCGTCGGCGCGGCGCTCCATCGAGGCTCGGGACGTTCGCAAGCGGACGGGACGCAGCCGAGCGTTCGAGGGTGACTTGTTGAACGTAGGAGCCAGTTCCATGGATTGAGGCCGGAGGATAACCGCTGAATTGTAGCGCGGCGCAAATTCACAAGGCTAGGGGTTAACGATGGCTCGGGATGCGAGGCGCTCGTACAACTGAAACCAGGTGCCGCCGCCACGGTGGCTTACTTCGCCGACATCTTCGCGAAAAACCATGAGCGGCTTGGGAACATTCTTAGGGACCAGAAAGGCGAGCCGGCCTTCGAGCGAGTCGCCGGGCTTCAGGATACCGCGCAACGGCGGCTGAGGATACGCGGCCAGATCTGGTGGGCTGTATGGCCGACCGTAGGCATCGGCAGCCGTGAACTGAGTTTCGTTCAGCTGATAGCTGTCCGGCGCGGGCGAGGTGCGTGCCGAGAACTGAAACTTTACACCCGCGATGAGGTAATCAAAGCCGAGCTTGGGCGGTGGATTTGCTTGGCCCGCCTGCCTGAGGACCGCCCACGCTTTCTGCCCGCGCACGACATCGAGAACTGTGATCTTTGCGTCGTAAAGTTCAGCGCCCAGGTATTGCTCGCCGAACTCGATAAGGACGTTGACCGGTGCGCCGAGGGGGTGCGCGTCGAGTCTCGCGGTTTGTGAGGGAACGGGAGGCGCCGAAGGCCAAGCACTCAACACCAGGATGGGCGCCAGAGCAGCGAGAGTCGCTAAGACGCGAGCTCTCGTTAGGCCCATTGGTCGATCGAGACGCTTACGCGATAGCTCATGTTGGCGACCATGTGGTACGGGTTTGTTTGGCCACCCACGACAACGAAATTGTAGGAATCGGGACGCTGGTAGTAGGGAATGCGCGCATCGTCGGGAGTGCTTGGATCGGGTACCCAGCGAGACGCAAACAGTGTCGAGCGCGCATCTTTTGCCGCGATCGTCTGATTTTTCTGCAGCCAGTCGGCGAGCCGTTCTTTCGTTTTGAAACCGAGCTCGACGAGTCCCTGCGCGACAAGCGGATCAAGGATGATCAGTGCACCGAACAGCGGCCCAAACGGCATGCAGTTGTAGGCGATGGCCTGGTGATACTGGGGGACGGGCTTCACGCCGAGGCCGATTCCGCCCTGACCTTGCGAAATGCTGAAGCCGACGAAAAGGCTCACGACGTTTTCATCGGCCTTGAAACCTTTTTGAACGCTCAGCGGCGCCCAGGGGCTGGCCTTCTCGTTTTCAGCAATGATGAGATTGTTGTAATTGACGCTGTTTCCGAGTGTGCCGAGGTATGTCTGACCGGGAACGCCGGAGTTGCTCAGGTTGCGTGAGAGCATGGTCCAGGCGCGACCTATCGCCGCGTTGGGCTGAGCAAAGGGGCCCATTGCGCCAATTCCGTAATTCATGTTCAGCTTGTCACGAATAAGACCACTGATCACGGCTGCAACGGCGAATGAATTGGTCGAACTGGAAAGCGCGGTGAGGCCGCTAGAGGCGATGGCCAGAATCAGCGGGAAGTATTCGGGTTTCGCTCCGGCCATAACCGCGTTGATGGCGACCTGCCTCACCGTGTAGGACCATTCTGGATAAGAACCCCGCGCAGGGGCCATTTTGCCGACGATTTCGTCGGGCTTGCGGCTTGTGCCTTTGAGCATCTGACCGACGCGTTCTTCGGTGGGCAGAACGATCTGCATGAAATCGGTCATGCCATTGTCGAGGTAATACTGCTGGAGATTTTCCTCGCTATCCGCAAACGTCTCCGGACCGGTAGAGATGGCGACCGACCCGGTTTTCGATTCGTCCGCAGTGAGGGGATTCGTGAGCGCACCGATGACTTCCTTCATCAGTGGCTTGCCGCTGACCGGGTCGTTGCCCTCGAGATAGGCGTACATCTCCTCGTCTGTTTTGCCCCAGACGGGATGGGGTGTGAAACAGATGCGCTCGTGCGGCATGCCCCGCTGGGCCGCGTTGGAGAGGGCGAGATCTTTGAACGCAACGGTGACCATGGGCGCGGTCGGGAATCCCATTTGCTCGTACTTGATGCAGTGACCGACGGTCGCTGGCGTGCAGGTGCTTCAATGCCCAATAGCCATGATGACCGCGTTACCGCTAGCCTTGATCTCGGCGTTGAGCTTGGGGTCATCATCGGCGAAGGCGCCGGCCTTGAGGCGGTACAGGGTCTTCACGTCCGGCATGTTTTTCTCGAACCAGATGGAGATCTGTTTGAGAAAGTGATCGGCGCCGGGAAAACCATCGGAGACGAGATAGATCGTTTTGCCGTCGAGAGAATCGAGGCGCTTTGCCATCGCAACAAGTTGAATCGGGGGAGGGTTACCCTTGGGATTGAGCGCCACAATTTTTACCGCGCCGAGCTTCGGCCTAGGGTCAGATTTCCTCGGCTGGTCGGCTTTAAGACGGGCGCTTGCGAGCACCGCTGGGGATACTCCTAGCCAGGACAACATCTTGCGTCGATTCATCGCCCACCCACCTTCCGATGAAATGCCACCTGCCGCCGAGCTGTTCTCGCCTCGGATGTTAGTTTCAGCGATAAGCCTTGTCAAATGACCCCGCGTCCTGGTGATCTTGGCCCCCGGAGCCGCAATTCGCAGCGGCTCCCGATCCTGTTATAGTGGAGTCGATCGACCTTGATCTATCGCACAGACGACCTTCGCATAAAATCAACCGAGGTGGTTGTTGCGCCTGCCGTGCTTGAGCAGGAGATGCCCCAGACGGATGCCGCCTCCGCGACGATTTATCAGGCGCGCCAAGAAATTTGCGACATTCTTCGGGGCAACGATCGTCGCCTGGTCGTAGTCGTGGGGCCCTGCTCGATTCATGACCCGAAAGCCGCCCGCGAATATGCACAGCTGCTCAAGACGGCCATCGGAGAACTTTCCAACGATTTGCTCGTAGTGATGCGGGTCTATTTTGAGAAGCCGCGCACCACCATCGGTTGGAAAGGCTTGCTCAATGATCCACGTCTCGATCAATCGTTCAGAATCAATGATGGTTTGCGTATCGCCAGGCGACTGCTGCTCGATCTCGCGGAGATGGGAGTACCGGCGGGAACCGAGTTCCTGGACACCTTCACTCCGCAGTATGTTGCAGGCCTGGTTAGCTGGGGAGCCATCGGTGCTCGCACAACGGAGAGCCAGGTTCACCGACAGCTGGTTTCCGGTCTCTCCTGTCCAGTTGGGTTCAAGAATGGCACTTCCGGAGACACGCAAATCGCTGTCGAGGCGGTTTTGTCGGCCGCTCAGCCGCACACGTTTCTCGGTCACACGAAGCAGGGACGATCAGCCATTTTCATGACCACTGGCAATGCGGATTGCCACGTTATTTTGCGCGGCGGACGAACTACAGTGAATTACAGAGCGGATGCCGTTGCCGAGGTCTGTCGGCAACTGCAGCAGGCAGGACTTCCCGAGCGCGTCATGATTGATTGCAGCCACGCAAACAGCAACAAGGATTACAGGCGGCAGGCCGTTGTCTGCGGAGAGGTGAGTCGGCAGATCGCAAACGGAGGAGATCACATTCTGGGCGTGATGCTCGAAAGCAATCTGCTGGCCGGAGCACAGAAGCTCCTCGCGGGTCACCCTCTTGTCTACGGGCAGAGCATTACGGATGCCTGTATCGGGTGGGAGGAGACCTTGACGTTGCTGCGCGAACTCGCCGCCGCTGTTCGCGCAGCCCGATCGGTCGAACAATCCCGCTCCTGATCACCGCGTATCGGAGGGTTCGGACCGCACGATCCCGCCCGCCAAGGGTCCATTCCCCTAGTACCTGCGAACTATACCGAGAGATCGGCCCCGGGAGGTATTTTCTAGCCCGGGCGAATTGTGCCAATCGACAAGCCAATGCAAGTAAGGGTTGCAAGTCTGCGGCTGCGCACCAAGCTTCTCTGCTCGCTCACTATCGTGGTTGCCGGCCTGACATGCGCAACTCTGTTTGTCGTGCACCAGACGACCAAGGCGCATCTCCAGAAAGACCTTGAAGGCGAGGCAAAGAGCGCCTTGCTGACTTTCCAGGTGATCACACATCAACACCAGGTTGCCTTGAGTCGTAAGGCGGACTTATTAGCGACGCTCGCGGACATGCGCAATGGCGATGCGTCGACCATTCAGGATTCCAGCGAAGATCCCTGGCAATCGGATGACTGCAACCTGTTTGCCCTTGCGGATTCGAGCGGGAAGATCGTTGCGCTCCATGCCATGGCCACCGGCTTCCAAGTCGCCAGTGGTGAAAAGATGCTTCAGCGCACGCTCGCCCGGCATAGCTCGACAGGATGGTGGTACGGAGGCGGGCATCTTTACCAGGTTGTCCTTCAACCGATCTACGACCCGGTGGCCTTCGGAAAAACCCATCTTGGCACCGTCATCGTTGGGCACGAAATCGATGGGCGTGAAGCGCGCGACTTGGGCGCGATTTCGTCAAGCCAAGTGGCCTTTCGCTACGGCGACCAGGCCCTGGTGACCACGCTAGGTCCGCTGGAAGCGGCCGAGCTGTCCTCCAAGACCCAACTCCTTTCTCGACCGGGGAATCTTGAAATCGAAGGTGAACAATTCTGGGCCGACTCGATGGACTTGACTCCCGGAGTCCGCCCCCCTGTGACGCTAACCATCCTGAAGTCCTATACAGAAGCAAACGCTCACTTGGCACGGCTAAACAAGGTGCTTTTGGCCCTAGGCGCGGTGGCTGTGTTCGGTGGAGGGGCGCTGATATTTTTCATTTCCAATGCTTTCACCTTTCCTCTGATGCATTTGGCCCGCGGTGTCGGTGCGCTCGGTGAGGGAGATTTTAGCTATCCTCTTCAGGCCAAGGGCGGAGACGAAGTGGCCCAGCTGACGCGAGCGTTCGAGCGAATGCGCGGCACGTTGCAAAGAAATGAGGCCAACCGGCAGGAGCTCGAGAATCAGTTGCGTCAAGCCCAACGAATGGAAGCGATGGGCCGTTTGGCAGGCGGCGTTGCGCACGACTTTAATAACCTGCTTACCGTGATAAAGGGCCACAGCCAACTCTTGCTCGAGAATGCCAGCGCCTCCGAGTCTGTATCGGCGAGCAGTAATCAAATTGCAAGGGCCGCCGATCGTGCTGCGTCGCTTACCCGGCAGTTGCTGGCCTTCAGTCGGATGCAGGTGTTGCAGCCGAAAGTGCTGGAGCTCAATGCGTTGGTTGCGGACATGGGCAAGATGCTGGCCCGTCTCATTCGCGAGGATGTATCATTCTCATTTTTACCGGGCGATTCACTTGGTCGATTCAAGGCCGACGCGGGCCAAATCGAGCAGGTCATTCTGAATCTGACGGTGAATGCGTGCGACGCGATGCCCAGCGGCGGCCGATTCTCGATCGAAACACGTAATGTGAGGGTCGATGACGAGACAGCACGGAGCCGGGCTCCCATGCCTCCCGGTGAATACGTCCTGCTCGCCGTTGCCGATACCGGCCAAGGAATGGACGCGCAAACCAAGTCACGCATTTTCGAGCCCTTCTTCACCACCAAGGAGCTCGGTAAGGGAACCGGGCTCGGTCTGGCCACAGTGTATGGGGTGGTCAAGCAGAGCGGCGGCTATATCTGGGTCGAGTCGGAACCTGGAAATGGCACGAGGTTTGAAATCTACTTCCCCCGCGTGTTTGACCTTGTGGAATGGTCCCCAGCAAGCGAAAAGAAGAGCCCGTCCACGGGCCGCAATCAGACGGTCCTCATTGCCGAAGATCAAGACGCTGTGAGGGAGTTGGCCACTGAGTTCCTAAAGGCAGCCGGATATACGGTGCTGAGCGCGCGGGACGGCGCCGAGGCTCTCGAACTGGTGGAGCGTTTTCGGCTGCCCGTCGATGTCCTTTTGACAGATGTCGTCATGCCCAACTTGCCGGGGCCAGAGCTGGCCAAGCAGCTCAAGACTCTGCGTTCGGAAACGACCGTTATTTTCATGTCCGGCTATCTGGATTACGACAGCGACGATGAAACATTCGGCCAGGATGGAGTCTTCCTTCAGAAGCCTTTCTCCCGCGAGACGCTCGTCAACAAGGTTGCCGAAGCGCTGCGGCTCGAGCCATCGAACCCATCGCTTACCGAACTTGCACCCATCACGGCCAGCAATTGATCACCTTTTGGCCCACCTTCCGTTGACAGCACATCACGTTGCGCAAATAATCTTCAGCCGGTCCTGCGCGCCCCCATGGCAATCGCATCTCTGAGAAGTTCAGGGCCCGGCGAACGATGGCCAGAGGGCACGCCATTCCCTTCAGAAGAGGAAGAAGCCTCGGTGATGCAGGTCCAATTGCTTCCCGGTCTTGCTTGCGATGAGGAGGTCTGGAAACAGCAGAGGCGCCGACTCTCTGAAATCGCGACGGTGCGTGTCGCCGATTACGGAGGAAGCGATTCGATCAAGGCGATGGCCGAGACGGTCCTGCGGAATACGCCGGGCCGGTTTGCCCTTGCGGGCCATTCGATGGGCGGTCGTGTGGCATACGAAGTGATTCGCCGGGTGCCCGAGCGCGTGACCGGGCTGGCTCTGCTCGACACAGGGTACCGGCCGTTCCCCGGAGGCGAGGATGGCCAACGCGAAAGAGTCGAGCGCATGCGTTTGGTCAAGCTCGCTCAAACGCAAGGTATGCGCGCGATGGCACAAGACTGGTTGCGCAACATGGTGCATCCATCGCGCCTTTCCGATGGGCCGCTGATTGATTCGATCGTGGAGATGTTCGCGCGCAAGACTGCGGACGCATTCGCGGGCCAGATCAAGGCGCTGCTCGAACGCCCCGACGCGACCCCCGTACTCTGCTCAATTCGATGTCCGACTGTTGTGCTCTGCGGACGCGAGGACTCCTGGAGCACGCTTCCGACACACAAAGCGATCGCCGCGCGCATCCCCGAAAGCCGGCTGGTGGTCATAGAAAACTGCGGACACATGGCTCCCATGGAGAGACCAGAAAGTGTGACGGCTGCCCTGGTCAGCTGGCTGGAGGCCCTGGCACCCCCAAAGCACGTATCGGCTCTTCCGTGAGCGCATCCTCAGTTGACTGAGAGCTTTCAGGCTGCCTAGAATCCCACATGGAATAAAGGAGAGGCGAACACTGTGGCGGACAAGAAAACGGCAAGCCCAGTAAGCGCGCACTCGGCGGATTTTGCCCCTTGCGCCGGACACGCTAGCGCGCCGCGGCCTTACGGCCAAGGCGCGGCACTCGAGGCCCGATGGGAGGCGTCGCTCAATTCCAACCGGAAGATCCTCTCGACGGTGCTCTCATGAACAAGCCAAAGGTGATCCGGCGCGTGGAATTGCCTTCGGCGGATGCCGTTTCCGCGCTCGAGCAGCACGGCGTCTCGACCGTGCACGAGGCGCAAGGGCGCATTGGATTGCTTGCGTCCTGCATTCGACCGATTTACCCCGGCACGGCAGTTGCAGGTCACGCCGTGACGGTGTCGTTGCCTCCCGGCGATAATCTAATGATTCACGTGGCCGTTGAGGTGTGCACGCCGGGAAGTATTCTCGTGGTAGCGCCCACGTCGCCTTGTACGGATGGCTATTTCGGGGAGTTGCTTGCCACCTCCCTGCGCGCGCACGGAGTGAAGGGACTTGTCATTGATGCAGGTGTGCGCGACGTGCGGCCGTTGACCGAAATGAAATTTCCCGTATGGAGCCGGGCGGTGAGCTCACAGGGGACGGTCAAAGCGACGCTCGGCTCGGTGAATGTGCCGATCGTCTGCGCGGGAGCTGCGATCGACCCCGGCGATGTGATTGTTGCCGATGATGACGGCGTCGTCGTAGTAAAGCGGGCGGATGCGGCGAGGGTGGCCGCGGCATCCCAACAGCGAGTAGATAAGGAGGATGGCACCCGCAAGCGTCTGGCGAATGGGGAACTTGGCCTCGACCTTTACGGCCTGCGCGCGAAACTGAAGGAACTTGGCCTCGAATACCAGGAGGGATAGGGATAGAGATGCAAGCTCCGGGCAGTCCGAAACTGGCTGAGCTCGCCGATGCGGAGATACGCGCCGCGGAGTCAGCGTGCCAGACGCCCAAGCAGTTGATGGGCATCTACCACGACCGCTACGTGCGCACGAAAGACGGCTGGAGAATTGCCGAGCGCCGCGGCCGCACTTTGTTCCCTACTTAACAGGCCATGGGCGTCCTACCGATCAAACGCATTGCCCTCGTGGGCTTCGGTGAAGTCGGTGGCATCTTCGGGCGCGATTTCGCCAAGCTCGGAATCGGCGTTTGCGTCTACGACCTCCTCTTTCAATCGCCCGAATTCCGCCCGGCGATGCTAGCGAAGGCGCGCGACAGCGGCGTCGAGGCGCGCGAAAGCCTTGCTGCGTGTTTGGGCGATGCAGAGCTGGTCATCTCCGCGGTCACCGCATCTTCCTCACTCGATGTGGGGCGAGACGCCTCGAAAATTCTGCGTCCCGGGCAAGTTTTTATGGACATCAATTCGGTGTCGCCCGGCACAAAACGCGCGGTTGCAGCCCACGTCGAACGAAGCGGAGCGCATTTCGTTGAGTCCGCGGTGATGTCGCCCGTCCCGCCTTACCGGCTGAAGGCTCCCATGCTCGTCGGTGGGAAACACGCCGCGGAACTGGCCCGGCGCCTGGTAGCGCTGGGAATGGACCTAACGGCCGTCAGCGAAAACATCGGGCTCGCTTCCGCGGTAAAGATGTGCCGCAGCGTGGTGATCAAGGGGATCGAGGCACTTGCGGTGGAGTGTCTTTTCGCAGCGCGGCGCTACGGAGCGGAGGATCTAGTCATCCGCTCGCTCGACGCTACGTATCCGCAAATGGGTTGGGGTGAGAAGCTCCCGAACTATCTGGTTAGCCGCGTGGCGGAGCATGGCCGGCGTCGAGCAGCGGAAATGCGGGAGGTTGCCGAAGCGCTGCGCGATGTGGGTGTCGAACCGGTGATGGCGGAAGCGACGGCCGAGCGTCAGGATTGGCTCGTCGATCAAATGGCCTACCTTAAACTCACCTATAAGGACCTTTCTCCATTTTCGTGGATCGCTCTCGCCGAAACTCTGAGCCAAACTTCGTCGGGCAAGAAGTAGACGGCTGGCGACGTTTCGCTTCAATTCAGACCTTCTGGATGACCAACTCGGGCGGACGTTTGCGCGGGACTCGCTGCCCGCGGCCGGGAAATCGCGCGAGGACTTCGCCGTCCCACAGCCGAATGATGCGCTGTTGAAAAAGCCATCGGCTGCGAAGCTTGACGAGTTTGTCCTCATAATAGCCAGCGAACCGAAGCGTATAGGGCGGTTCACCCTGGCACTCGGTGACAAATGCAAAAGAACGGGCCGAGCAGAGCTTCGAGTGACCTTGCACGACAAGTTGGCTGACGTGGTGCTGACGGCCGGGAAAATTGGGCACGTTGCGATAGTGTTCGGCGAAGCGGCGGATGTTGTCCTGTCCTTCCCAGCAATCGGGATCTTCAAACACTTCTTCGATGACTCTAGCGTTTGGAGTAAAGCATTGCACCACCCTATCGACGTCGCCGGTGTCCAGCGCCCAGGCATATTCGGCCAGCAAATCGCTGATGGCAATTCGATCGGCAATGGTGAGCGGTCTCGGCATAAGAGTTCCGGTGAGGGCTAATAGCCCACCGTAAAGCGCTCGCGATGGTGCTTGGGGTGCTCGGCTTCGTTGATCATGGCCACCGCATAATCCTCGAGTGAAATGTGGCTTTTGCCCTGTTCGTCGTAGAGAACGGACTCTTTGCCCAGGCGGAATTTACGCGTGCGCTGGCCGGGCACGATCATCACCGACGGCGATAGGAATGCCCAGTCAAGTCCAGGCTCCCTCTTCAGCAGGTAATACAATTCGCGGGTTCCGCGAATGCCGGGCCTGAACGGCTCGAAGGCGGCAGGAAATTCCGGCGAGTCGAGAAGTTCGATTCCCGCGGGCGTTTTAAGACTCGCCGCACCGCCCACAGCGAGGAATCGCTTCACACCGGACCTTTTCACGGCGGAGAGAATGGCCCGATGGCCTCGCACGTGCCAATCGAAAACTTGGGGGCCGGGAACGCCGCGCGCAGGGTTGTAGGCGCTGATTACGACGTCATGCCCAGCGAGAACCCGTGCGAGTTCATCGCGGCGCAGCACGTCTCCCTGCGCGACGGTGAGATTCCGGTGCGGGGCGATGCGCTGGGGGCGGCGGATGAATGCGGTCACTTGATGACCCCGTCGCAAAGCCTCCGAAAGAATTTTCGAGCCCACGAATCCACTTGCTCCGATGAGGGCGATCTTCACAGTAACCTCCCAGCGTCCCTATAAGGCGTAGCCAGGGCGTGCGCTAGATTCAATTGACAGACACAAAAATCAGCGGGATTGTACCAACCTTCTTATTCGCTTGCATCGATGGAGATGGCTATGAGGGGACCTGGACCGTTTAGCGAGGCACATTCGCTGCTCGAGCAGCCCAAGTTGGAGTTTGCCTTCGAGGTGCGCTTGCGTTTTACGCGCGTGCAGAATATATCGACGATGCCGACGGGGGCAGGCCGCGGCGCAGTATACGTCGATAGCGGGGAATTTGCAGGGCCGCGCTTGCGGGGAAAAGCAGTGCCCAACAGTGGCGGTGACTACTCGCTTTTCCGGCCAGACGATGTGTTGGCATTCGATGCGCGTTACATGCTTCAGGAGGACGACGGCACGCTGATCATGCTGTACAACCGGGGCTATCTGTGGGGCCGCCAGCCAGACACCATGCAGCGTCTGCGCGAGATGGCTTTTCGGGGCGGGCCTGCGGTCGATCCGTCGGAGTACTACCTGCGCGCGTTTCCTACATTCGAGGTCGAGAAGGGCAAGCACGACTGGCTGATGCGCTATGTGTTCATCGGAATTGGCGAGCGAAAAACAGACGGAAATTTGATCCGCTATTACGCACTGCTGTAGCACCCGGCGAACGTCGGCCTACGAAAGATTGCCGTAGTCTCAACTGTGGTAGGCTGTGACCTTGCCAAGCGGTTCGCATCCAATAACCGCAAGAGCTTGGCTCTGGGTTTGGGCTTGCCCGAGCCAACCCGAACAACCTTTCGGACACAACTGGGAGAGAAGAATCATGAGCACTCGCACAAGCGTTGACATCGCGGAATCGACTCGAGCCGACAGCTACTACTGCGAGGTCCCCCATGAACCGTGTGCGGTGATCATGTTCGGCGCTTCGGGCGACTTGGCGAAGCGGAAGCTGCTGCCTGCGCTCTATGATCTGGCCATCCATGCCTGCCTGGCCCCGCGGTTTCGACTGCTGGGGTTCGCGCGCACTCCGATGAGCGATGAGCAATTCCGCTCCGTCACGGCACAGGCCATAACCAAGAAGGATGGACCCGGCGCGGAGGAAGCGAAACGCGAGCATTTCGCAAGCCAGACGGCTTATTTTGCGGGCGATTACAACGACCCCGACTCCTACCGGCGCTTAGCCGAGCGATTGGAGGAACTCGACCGTGAAGGTCAGCTGGGCGGCAATCGTCTCTTCTATGTAGCCACACCCCCGGAGGTTTACCCCCACATCGTCGAGCAACTCGGACGCGCCGGTCTCGCCAAGCCAAAGCGAGATGGTTCGTGGACGCGCATCATCATCGAGAAGCCTTTCGGCCGTGACGGCGCATCGGCCCGAGTGTTGAATGCCAAGGTTCTTTCGGTTTTCGATGAGTCGCAGGTCTATCGCATCGACCATTACCTGGGGAAGGAAACCGTCCAGAACCTGCTCGTTTTTCGTTTCGGTAACGGCATCTTCGAGCCGCTCTGGAACCGCAACTACATCGACCACATGCAAATCACTGCTGCCGAGTCGCTCGGTGTCGAACGCCGAGCGGCGTTTTATGAATCCGCCGGGGCTTTGAGGGACATGATTCAAAGCCATGTCTTGCAGTTGACCAGCCTGGTGGCGATGGAGTCACCTGCTATGTTTGATGCCACGGCCGTCCGCAACGAGAAGATCAAGATTCTGCAGTCGATCCGACAGTTTCAGCCGCAAAATGTTTGGAAGGCGGTGGTGCGCGGACAGTATGGGCCAGGAAGTGTGGACGGCACTGCCGTGTCAGGATACCGGCAGGAACCGGGCGTGAAACCCGATTCGCCCACGGAAACATTCGTCGCTCTGAAGCTTCTCGTGGACAACTGGCGTTGGAGCGGCGTGCCATTTTATCTTCGCTCGGGCAAGCGTCTCGCCCGCCCGGGAACCGAGATCGCCATTCGCTTCAAGCAAGCGCCGCACATAGTTTTTCAAGGGAACAACGTCGAACCGAATTCGCTGGTCTTGAACATCCAGCCCGATGAAGGGATTTCGCTGTCTTTCGGCGCCAAGGCTCCCGGCGGGCAGATGGAAATTCGGCCCGTGACCATGGATTTTCGTTACCGGCAAGCCTTCGGGGCGGGATCGCGCGAGGCCTATGCGACGCTAATCAACGACTGCATCCGGGGTGACGCCACTCTGTTCGACCGCGCCGATAGCGTAGAAGCGGCCTGGGGACTTGTCGACCCGATTCTGAAGGCCTGGGAGAGCGCGGCGCCGCCGCCCTTCCCGAATTATCCGGCGGGCAGCCAAGGACCCCACGCGGCAGACGACCTGCTGGCGTCTGAAGGACGCCGCTGGCGCCCCCTGTAAGTTTCATTAGCCGAGGTGTGAACCCTGGAAACCGGGGAGCTGAGCGCGCCGGTCGGGCGCGTTGGTCGGTGTAGGTGTGGGAGTTATCGGAGGCGAGAATGATACTTGCTGGCGACGTCGGGGGAACTAAGACGAATATGGGTCTCTTCGACGTGCACAATGGGGCGCTGGTGAAGGTCGCTGACAAACGGTATGCCAGCCACGAGCACAAAGGACTTGAAGATATCATCGCGGATTTTGTGACCACCACTGGCGGGAAGCCAACCGCGGCAGGATTTGGAATTGCCGGCGCAATCGTCAATTACCGAGTACTGACCTCCAACTTGCCGTGGAATGTCGACGGCGCGGTATTAGCGCGTCAATTGAAACTCGATCGGGTTCGGTTGCTGAACGATCTGGAAGCCACGGCGCACGGCATCGGGATATTGCGCCCCGCAGACCTAGAGGTCCTTCATGCGGGCGTTCCGGCTCCCCAGGCGCCGCGCGTTGTGATCGCTGCGGGCACCGGTCTCGGCGAAGCCATACTCTTCTGGGATGGCCACAAACATATTCCCACCGCAACCGAAGGCGGCCACGCGGATTTTGCGCCTCACACGGTGAGGCAGGCTGAACTTTGGAAGTTCATCAAGGCGCGTAGCGAGTTCGTTAGCACGGAGCTGATCCTTTCAGGCAGAGGATTCCGCACGGTGCACGAATTCCTGAGCCAGGCCGTGCGCCATCCTGCCTTCGATGATCCTCGAGTCGATCCGGCGGTAGAGATCACCAGGATGGCGCTTACCAAGGAGTGCCCCGTCTGCATCGATGCCGTTGGCTTGTGGGTCGAGATATACGGTTCGGAAGCTGGAAATCTGGCCGTGCGATCCGTTGCGCGGGGAGGAATCTATGTTGCCGGAGGCATTGCCATTAAGATCCTGCCTCTGCTAAAAGATGGCCGCTTCGTTTCGGCCGCCCAGCACAAAGAGAAAATGGCGGAGTTCCTCGGTCAGATTCCCATTCAGGTTGTACTCGATGAAGAGTGTCCGCTCAAGGGTGCGGCCCAGGCAGCATGGCAAGGCTGTTAGAAATGGTCAGCACAAAGCGTTTCCATTTACGGCGGTTCTAGAACGCAGTGCTGGTACTGACTGAAATTGTCGCGGCAGTACGTTTCACAGAAATTTTCCCTCGCTTCCCGCTTTGGCCCTTGGATGGGAGCCTTTGACTCGCCCTGCTCTTTCTAAGTCATTGAATTGTCGGTTTTCTACAGTTCCACTGGCTGGCAGCCGAATTGCGGATTCTCGGGTGCGAATTATGGAAGTGCTTCTCAGAGGAGAATCTGTATGAGGCGGATGGCAGGCTTGGCGCTTCTGGCACTGGGGATAGCGGTACCGGTTCATGCTCAGGGAGGCCACGCTGGTGGGGCGGCTGGATCGGGCGGCATGCTCAACAGCGGGGCCGGCGGATTGGGGGGCGGAGGCCTCGGTAGCGGATCCACGGCTGGCAGCAAACCTCCGAGCACCCCACCCGCTCATTTCAACATGACTAGTGCAAGTGGTTCGCCAGAGAACTACGTGCCCTCCACGTTTCTTTCCTACGAGCAGGCACTCGTGGCCGCGCAGGGTTTGCCCGATGCGCCCCCTCCAGCGGTTGCCGAGGTTGCCCGCCAGCAGGCTGGCGCCGCCCATGGGGAAAGAGCCAAAGTCGCGCTCGTGCAGGACGGTCAGGGAAGAGCGATCATCCTCCGGCGTTAGGGATTCTCGGCAGCGCACACTCCCTCCCATGCAGCGCGTTTTCTACCGCCGTAATGAACGGCCGACAGCACCCAGCCAGTCGCCCGCTATAGTGATCGTGTCGCTCCGCAGAAACGAGCGCGGAGCGGCCCTGGCTACGTCACTTTCGCGCTGTTGAAGGAATATACGAAGCTGATGTAGGCCATGTTCTGCTGCTTCACGAACTTCGTCGCATTCACTTGGAAGATCGGCTGCTCGAGACGCCCTACGCGTTCGGGAGGGGAAGACTCCTAGTGCTTCACGAACAGGAAAAGCAGGCCGAAGACGATGACCGGGATAAGCGCAAGCAGGACGTAGAAGAGCACCTGCCGAATCCAGGGAGTGCGCCGCTTCTTCCAGTCGTGCAGCTCCGGGCGCTCGGAAACGCCTACTTTTTCCGGATGCTGAAGATCGAGGGCCATCTCGTGGGCGTTCGCGTAGCGGTTTTTGGGGTCCCGCTCGATGGCCCGATAGATGATCTCTTGGAGTTCTGGCGAAACTGCAGGATCAAGCTCCCGCGGCGGAATCGGGTTATTCAACAGCCGGTCATTCATGATGGCAAAAGGATTCGGTCCCTGAAATGGCGGTTTGCCGGTGAGCATTTCGTAGAGCATTACGCCGAGGGCGTAAATATCGCTGCGTCCGTCTCCCCGTTTTCCCTTTACCTGCTCCGGTGAGATGTACTCGGGCGTGCCCATCACCTGCGAAAGCTTGGCAAATGTGAGGCGGCGCGCACCTGCTTGGCCAGCGATGCCGAAGTCAATCAGTTTAATTCGATCTTCCGGATCGACCATAATGTTTTCGGGCTTAAGATCGCGATGGACAATGCCGTGATTGTGGATGTAGCTGAGCGCGTCACAGATCCCCAAAACAATCTTTACTGCCCGCACGGTGGGCAGCTTCTTCTGTTCGCTTAAAATCTGGCGGAGCAGTTTTCCGTCCACCCACTCCATCACCATGTAAATCTGACTGCGGTCTCCGTCGGTATAGACCTTCATCACACCCGGATGATCGAGCGCTTTGCCGATATCCTCCTCGCGCTTGAAGCGATCGAAGAAAACCGGGTCAGCCTCCATTTCCGGGTGGGGAATTTTGATGGCGACGGTGCGGCCAGTATTGAGGTCGGTCGCTTTGAAGATGGATGCCATGCCGCTGCGGGCGGCCACGCTTTCGAGGCGGTAGTGATCGAGTTGTTCGCCTGGGCGGACTGGAAACCTCGTAAGAAGCGTCAAGCGGAGTTGAGGAGTGAATACGGGTCAGCGCAGGCGATAAGGCCGGCCCCGATACATTCCCACGCGCTCAACGCCTCGGACGCGGATTATTTGCAGGGTGATATTATCACTGCCGTCGCGCTGGTTGGCAATATCGACAAGCCGCCTTGCCGCAACGTTCAAATCGCCACCATGGCTCGTCACGGCTGCGATTTCCGACCCGCTCACGGAATTGTGCAGCCCGTCAGAACACAGCACCAGGACATCTCCAATGAGCAGTTGATGCTCTTGGACATCGACGTTGACGAAAAGCTCAGCGCCCAGTGAGCGCACCAGCAGATGGCGTGTGCCGGATCCCGACGCTTCTGATGAGGAGACAATTCCGAGCCGTATCTGTTCGTTTGCCACGGTGTGATCGCGGGTGAGCAGATTGGCTTGACCGCGTCGGACCAAATAACAGCGTGAATCGCCGACGTGGGCCACAGCCGCCCGATCGTAGCGCAAAGCACAGGCAACAAATGTCGTCGCCATGCGCACTCCGCCGGGACTAGCCGCATGCCCCGCATCGATCACGCGAGTATTGGCTGCCTTGATAAGCCGCGCCAGCACAGCGGAATGTGATTCGCCCGGCGAAGCCTCACGGAAGCCGGCCAGCACGCACTCCATAGCGGTACGGGAGGCGACTTCGCCAAGATCGTGGCCGCCAACTCCATCCGCTACTGCGAAAAGCCAACCGCGCGAGTGGGACTCTTCTACCGTGGCGGGAGCCAGGTAGCCGAGGTAGTCTTCATTCCCTTGGCGTACTCGACCGATATCGGAGAGCTGGGCGAAGTCGACGTCCATGGAATTAGGTAACGGGCGATGTCCCTCCGATAGGGCGCTCATGCTCGGCGCCACCGCCGCTGCCTGAAGGCCTCTGTACATTAGACCCTAGTCTTTCCGCTGCAGCAGAAACTCACAGTTTGCCTGCGCCCGAAGCCTCCACTCGCTTGTGTGGGCTGATTATTGGGCGAACCAAGATTGATGTGGGATACAACTTTTCAATGGGCTGGATCGAAGTTTCTGATGGACTTGGCTTCGACGGGCCGCCGAAAGGCGGCCACCCCGAAGTCCAAGCCAGCGAAGCAAGAAGCGGGCCCATTCGACCGGACCCGCTTCTTGAAGACCACTCTAGCCTGAACTATGCCCGGCTGGTGACCAGGGTCGTCTTGCCGGACCTCTTGCTGGAAACAGCGAAGTAGATGGCTCCGTAGATGGCCCAGACCGCGGCAATTCCCAAAGCCAAATATGGCTCCATTTTCGTGCCGTAACCCATAAACGGCCCGATCAAGTAGAACGACATGCAAACCAAGTTCGCTGCAATTCCGAACACCGGAACGAGCCAGTGCTTGATAAAGCTGAAGTTCGGGTGCTTGTGGTAAGCCACCATACAAACTGCGCAGCTCAAGCAGTAGAGCAGGAATGTTCCGAAGTTCGACGCCAGCGTGATCGTTGTGAACGAGTTTGGCAGCGCCGCCATTTTGTCATGCGGTAGGTAGCCGAAGCTGGACCAGAAGCCATGGGGCAGGGCCTGAACCGCGGCATCGCTCGGAGCGCCCGCATCGCCGAAGTACATCATCAGGCCGAGGCAACCGAAGATGATCGAGACGATCGCCAGAGTCCAAATGGCTTTGTGAGGGCTGAGGTTCTTCTCGTGCAGAATGCCGAAATGCTCCGGCACTTCCTGGTCTTTGCCCATCGCGTAGGTCACGCGGGCGCCGGTGTTGATGCAAGCGAGCGTGGTGCCGATCAGAGCCAACAACACGGTGAAGGCTTCGATCAGCATGAATGCCTTGCCATGGCCGTTGAATAGGGTATCGCCGACCATCACCATCAAGTCCGCCAACGGAGCGGCCGAGCCAGAAGCGCTCTGCATTGAGTAGCCGCTGCTTAAGACGTAGTTCGTGGCAAAATACTCGAAGAGGTAACAGAAAGCGCCTTGGACTACAAGCGAAGTAACGACCGCAATCGGAATGTGGCGCTTGGGATCTTTCGCTTCGCCTCCCAGCGAAGTACACGACTCGAATCCGACGAGGATCAGGATCGCGACCGTCGCCTGCACGAACATCCAGCCGAACTTGTGAATTGAGATGACCGATTTTCCGTTCGGATGGGACAGGAAGTTTCCCATCGAATCGTTCGTCGGGTAGTCGACGTGGAATGGCACGGAAGCGCCGCTCGCGTCCTTCTTGCATACCGGGTTCATGCTCGCATCGCGAACGACATTGTTCTGGGCATCGGTTTGGAATTCGCAGTCATAGGAAGCGCCCGAGGTCGCATCCCATTGCCGAGCTAGGCTGCCCGGCGGGTGAGACATGCGATAGTGAATCGCCATGAAGGAGAAGACGATCAAGGCCGAGATCTGAATGACGTTCATGGCCACGCTGACCGCCGTCGAGCCATTTACACCGCGGTGGGCGATGTAGCAGACGATGAGGGTGAAAACGATACCGACCAGCATCATGAACATCGGCCCCGGATTGGATGCGTTCATGAAATTCGGCCAGAGAGCGCCGGTTACGTAGCCGACGAAAGCGCCAGTGGCCGCCACCATGACGCCAGGGTATATCCAGTAATACAGATGGGAGCCCCAACCGACCACAAACTTCATCAGGCGCGCCCACTTCCATGCCTTGTCGTGGTTCAAGAACGCCTGCTCGGCAAAGTAATAAGAACTTCCGGTGCCGGGGTACAGTTTTGCCAGTTCCGCATAGGAAACGGCAGTCGCCAAACACAGCAAAAGGGCGAACAGAATGCCGCTCCACATCGCGGGCGAGGTCGCGCCTTCGGTCGCCTGCGCGTAAAAGGTAAGCCACAGGAAGGCGCCGGGAGCGATCAACGCCATGGCGTTAAACGTGAGCCCGGTTAAGCCTAAGGTAGCCTGCATCTCACCCGTTGTTTTTTGTTCGGCCATAGACTCTCCTTTTTGAGGGGGGTGAATCCCGAGGGCCGGAGGTTATACAGAAGTATGAGTTTCGTAAAATGCAACGTTTTGATGCGGGGGATAGATGTTTCAAATGGCGCGAGCGGGAGCTAGTGGTTGTGACTCTGTCGATTAGGCGCGCTATTGGAAGAATCCAGGGTCAGCTCGGCGAAATCGAACTATATACTTTAGGCGTACGACGCCTGATATCTCCCTGCACATGGAGAGAAAAATGATTCGCACTTTTCGGGGGCGCAGGCCTCAAATTGCCGCGAGCGCATACGTGGATCCGCGTGCTGTGATCATCGGGGATGTGGCCATCGGCGAAGATTCCAGCATTTGGCCGGGAGCGGTACTGCGCGGGGACTACCACTCAATCCACATCGGCGCACGTACGAGCATCCAGGACAACTGCGTGCTGCACATCCAGGGCGAGGCCTACGCGGTTTCGGTGGGAGACAACGTGACCGTGGGACATGGTGTGATCTTGCACGGCTGTACGGTTGAATCGAATTGTCTCATTGGAATGGGCGCGATTCTTTTGAACGGATCGAGGATCGGATCCGACAGCATCGTCGCCGCGGGCGCGCTGATTCTTGAAGGAATGGAGGTTCCAGCGGGCAGCTTGGTGATGGGTGTGCCTGGGAGGGTTCGGCGCGCCGTGACGGAAGCGGAGCGAGCGCAAATCGCAATGTCCGCCGAGCATTACGTCGAATTCAAGGACGCATTCAAGCAGGAGAACTACACTGGCTAGGGATTTCTCCTCAGAGCGGCGTCTTTGAATCGCTATTCACGCCTGCTAGTATGTTCGGATGATTTTTGCGCGGTTTCTCTTCTGCTGATGACCGAAAAGAGACAATTCAGGGCGGTGAAGGGTACGCGGGACATTCTGCCCCCACATTCAGCTCTGTGGAATTGGTTCGAGCAGAGCGCGCGCGAAACCCTGCAGTCCTATAATTTCCGCGAAATCCGCTTGCCGATTTTCGAGGAAACCGCTCTGTTTGCTCGCGCCGTGGGTGCAGATACCGACATCGTAGGCAAAGAGATGTTCACGTTTCTCGATCCCTTCGACCGATATGAGAGACAGTTGAAGTTCCTTGACGAAGAGCTTCCCAAACTGGATATGGCGGCCCAGGACCTTCAAAAATATTTGCGAGATTTCAGCAGGAAGTTGGAGGACTTGCCCGAAGGCGACTCGATCAGCTTACGCCCCGAGGCAACCGCGAGTGTGGCGCGTGCCTACATCGAGCACGGGATGCAAACTCTGCCGGGGAACCAAAAGCTGTACTATGTTGGGCCGATGTTCCGCCGCGAACGGCCGCAAAAAGGCCGCTACCGCCAGTTCTATCAAATCGGTGCGGAAGTGCTCGGACAATCCGATAGGCCGGCCATCGACGCCGAAGTTCTTGAAATGCTCCTGGTGCTTTTCAGGCGGGCGGCGCTTAAAGATACGACGCTGTACGTCAACTCCATTGGCTGCCAAGAGTGCCGGGGGCAATACGTCGAATTGCTGCGCCGAGAGCTGCAGAAAATCAGAGATAATCCCGCCACGGCCGGTAAACTCGGACCCGACAGCCAGCGACGCATCGAGACGAATCCGTTGCGTGTTCTCGACTCGAAGCTTCCCGAAGAGCAGCCGGTGATCGAAAAGCTGCCACGCATTTCCGATCATCTCTGCGCCGCCTGCCGCCAGCATTTTGCGGAACTCAAGGAGGAGCTAACCCTGCGCCAAATCCCCTATAAGGAGAATTGGCGGCTCGTCCGCGGACTTGACTATTACACGCGCACCACCTTTGAGGTGACGGCTACCGGTCTTGGTTCGCAAAACGCCGTCTGCGGCGGAGGACGATATGACGGGCTCGTCGAACTGCTGGGCGGCCCGGCTGGCGTGAAAGGGATTGGATTTGCCATCGGGACCGACCGCGCAATCCTTTCCATTCAGGAGAGCGGCAACGTTCCCCGGCTGCCCGGACTCAGTGTGTTCATAGCGCGAATGGGAGCAAAAGCGTATCCCCTTGCGGTGAATGTGGCAGGAAAACTCCGCGCTCGCGGGCTGGCGGTCGAGTTGCCCCCGCAGGAGATGAAATTCGGCAAGGCGCTTGGCCTGGCCGACAAGCTGGGGGCGAGCTACGCGCTGATTATTGGAGATGAGGAAGTTTCCTCGGGCACCTTTACATTAAAGCGCCTAGCAGACGCTCAGCAGAAGAAGCTGAACGAAAACGAACTGCTGGAGTACTTGGAATCAGAACGAAGAGGCTCAGGTGCTTGATACTCTGGGGAATTTGAAACGCACGAAGTACTGTGGTGATCTGCGCGCTACGGACGCCGATCGAGATGTAGTGCTGATGGGCTGGGTGCAGCGGCGCCGCGACCTCGGACAGCTCATCTTCATCGATCTGCGTGATCGCGCTGGCATCGCACAGATTGTGTTCAACAAAGAACAGGCTCCAGAGGTTCATGCGAAGGCTGAAGACCTGCGCTCGGAATTTGTGGTGGCTGTCGAAGGCCGTGTCGTGCGGCGGCAAAAAGCGAATCCTGACATTCCGACCGGTGAAGTCGAAGTTCTGGCCACGCGTCTACACCTTTTGAACAAGTCGAAGACGCCGCCTTTTCCAATTGAGGAGGAGACTACAGCCAGCGAGGAGACTCGCCTGCGCTACCGTTATCTCGACCTGCGCCGCCCGAAATTACACAGCAATATCGAGCTGCGTCATCGCGTCGTTTTTGAAATTCGCAAGGTGCTGAACGAGCTTGGTTTCTTCGAGATCGAAACGCCCCTGCTGACGCGTTCGACGCCAGAGGGCGCACGGGACTGTCTGGTCCCGAGCCGCATCCATCATGGGCAATTCTACGCGCTGCCTCAATCGCCCCAGATTTTCAAGCAGATCCTGATGATCTCAGGCATGGACCGCTATTTTCAAATTTGCAAGTGCATTCGCGACGAGGATTTTCGCGCCGATCGCCAGCTCGAATTCACGCAGCTTGATGTGGAGATGTCCTTCCCGCACCAGCAGGACATTTTCGACGCGATCGAGCCTGTCATGGAACGCGTCTGCACGCTCGTCGGAGTAAAAGTGCAACGCCCGTTTCGCCACATGGAATATAAAGAGGCTCTGCGCCTCTACGGCTCCGACAAGCCGGATTTGCGCTTCGGCATGGAATTGCGCGACGTCACCGAATTTTTTGAGCCTGCGCGGGGGGTACTCCACTTTGACGGCAACATGCAGGCAGTTGTCGCGCCAGCGGCGGCGTCCTGGTCGCGCAAGCAGCTCGATGAGCTCGCGGAATACGCAAAATCAGCGGGCGCACGCGGAATCTATACCGCGAAGGTCGGCGTCCAGGGAATAGTCTCGTCGCTGGAAAAGAATTTGGGAGCTGACGCGCTCAAGCAGTTGGCTCGAGCCGTCGGCGCGCAACCTGGCGATCTGATCGTCGCCGCGGCTGCGAGCGAGCAGATTCCACATAGCGATACGTCGCTCAATGTTGCCGGTCAGATTCGCCTCTATCTGGGAGACAAGCTGAATCTGATCGATCGCAACAAGTGGGAATTTCTCTGGATCACCGGCTTCGCACTGTTTGAGTGGAGCGAGAGCGAAAAGAGTTGGAGGAGCGCACAACATCCCTTCACCGGAATCGTTGAGGAGGATATCGAAAAGCTCGAAACGGCACCCTGGGAATGCCGCTCGAAGGGCTACGATCTAGTGTTAAACGGAAACGAGCTTGGCTCTGGAAGCATTCGAATTCATCGGCAGGATGTGCAGGCACGGATGTTCAAAGCGCTGGGGCTGAGCGATGAACAGGCGCGGCACCGGTTCGGATTTTTCCTCGATGCGCTTACCTACGGCACGCCTCCTCATGGGGGCATCGCCCTGGGAATCGATCGGGTGGTGATGCTGTTGGCAAAAGAGAAATCGCTGCGCGAGGTGATCGCCTTTCCGAAAACGGCCAAGGCACAAGACCTCATGTCGGAAGCGCCGTCGACCGTTGATCAGGCCCAGCTCGATGAATTGGGAATTGCCATCCAGGAGCCCGAGCAGCCATGAGCTGTCGTAAGCAAGCTGTCCATCCGGCGCGATCGCGAAATTTCTTCCCAAGTCCGCTGCTCGCCTCTGTGGTCCGCTCTGGCGGGCGAAAATCGTTCATCACCCTGCAAGACTGGCTGAACCAGGCCACCCTGGTGATCGTCCATAGCCCATATGCGCTACCGTCCAGCTGCGATTTGCTGTTCCTTAAATCGGCCGGTCCACTCGCCGGTGTGAAGCGGATTTGAAGTGAGTAGAAGAGCCCGGGGACTGGCCAGCTGTAACGGCGAGAATTAATGTCACGAATTCGCATCCTTGCTGAAAACGTCGCGAACAGAATAGCCGCCGGCGAGGTGATCGAGCGACCGGCTTCCGTGGTGAAGGAGCTGCTCGAAAACGCGCTGGACGCTGGCGCGCGATCGATCCGCATCGAGGCAGAATCTGGCGGCAAGCGCACTATCCGCGTGATCGACGATGGCTGCGGGATGAATCATGACGACGCCTTGCTGGCCTTCGAGCGCCACGCAACATCCAAGCTAAAAAATACTGATGACTTGCTTTCGATTGCGACGCTCGGTTTTCGCGGCGAGGCGCTGCCGTCCATCGCGGCTGTATCACGGTTGGTGCTCGAAACGCGCACGGCGGATGAAGAGCAGGGGAATCGGGTGGAATTTGCAGGTGGGAAATTAGTCGGCGTAAAGCCCACGGGCGCCCCGGCGGGGACATCGATCAGCGTCGCTGATCTTTTCTATTGCCTGCCCGCGCGGCGAAAATTCCTGAAATCAGAGACGACGGAGGTCGGCCATATTGCCTCTCTGGTCACTCATTACGCGCTGGCGCACCCGGAAGTGCAGTTTGTGCTGAAGACGCCGACTCAGCTGCTCCTAGATTGCGCGCCTGTAGAGAAACTCTCCGAGCGCGTTTATCAGGTTTTCGGCCGCCAGGCGCTCGACGAACTTCTGGAGATTTCCGCGAGCGAAGGACCGATCCACTCGGCAATCACGGAGGGGCAGAGGGAGGCAGATCAGCAGTCAGCCACGCTTCGCGTGAGCGGCTTTACATCACGCCCGGAAGTTCAGCGAGCGAATCGGAACGGAATCTATATTTTCGTGAACCGCCGGCTCGTGCGGGACCGCTTGTTGCTTCATGCTATTGGCGAAGCCTATCGCCACGTGACGCCGCCCGGCGTCTTCCCGGTCGTACTGCTGTTTCTCGACTTGCCGTATGCAGAAGTCGATGTGAATGTTCATCCCGCCAAAATCGAAGTGCGCTTTCGTCATTCGCAGTTTGTCCACGACTTTACGCGCGACGCGCTGCGCCACGCGCTTTCCATGGCCAGGCCGATACCGGGATTTCCGGCCGTGCGCGCTGCCAGGGCGACCAGTTCGGCACAAAACCTGGCGAGCGGACCTCCATTCACTTCCGATGTTGGGCGAGGCAGTTCGCCGATTTTGGAGAGCCGCGTGTTCGGAAGTGCCCCGCGCGCCGAGATTCCGACCGCCCTCCCCTCCCCTGCAGCTGTTTTGGGTGCCTTTGCACGCAGCGCGCCAGAGGCTATGTTTGCCCAACGCCTGGAGTTTAGCTCGAGCGGCCCGACCGCTTCCCTCCCAACGCCCGAAGAAGCCCAATTGCCCGCTGGGATGGCCCCAGCCGGCGAAGGAGGTTCGCTGCCAAGCGCTCAGGCTATTGCGGATTTAAAACCGCTGGGCCAGGTGAGCGCGAGCTTTATCGTCGCGGTCAATAGCGAAGGTCTTTGGCTCATCGACCAGCACGTGGCGCACGAGCGGGTGCTCTTCGAGCAACATCTACAGGCTCGTCGCGAAGGCGAACTGGGTGGACAGCGCTTGCTCGTGCCGATTATGGTCGAGCTGAATCCGCGCCAACTGGCCACCTTCGAGCAGATCAGCGAGGAATTGCGCGCCAATGGATTCGAAGCCGATCGAATGGGATTGCGTAGCGTGGCCATTCATGCTGCACCCGCGGGTATCGCCAGCGGCGATACCGAGAAGCTACTGTTCGAAATTCTCGATGGCATCGCGCGTGAAAATCAGGCGATCTCTATCGATTCGCTGCAGGCGAAAATCGCAGCATCGACGGCATGCCATGCAGCCATCAAAGTGAACACGCCCCTCGATGCAACGAAAATGGAGTGGCTGCTCGCTGAGCTAGCGAAGACCGAATATCCCATGAGCTGCCCGCACGGGCGGCCGGTGGTGCTGCGCTATTCGGTGCGCGAAATTGAACGGGCCTTCAAGCGGATCTGATGGCGAATCTCATCATCGCGATTGACGGTCCAGTTGGCTCGGGCAAAAGCACGCTAGCGCGTCGCGTCGCTCTACTGCTTGGCTATATCTACATTGATACCGGTGCGATGTATCGTTCGGTTGCGCTCAAGGCACTGCGGCGCGGAATTTCGCTCGATGCGGTCGAGCAGCTGACTTCCCTCGCCGCCGATACGCGAATCGATCTTCGCGCCCGGAACGGCGGACAGCAGGTTTTTCTCGACGGCGAAGACGTCACGGCCGCCATCCGAACGCCTGCTGTGGCGCAGGCCGCCTCAAAAATTGCGGTCATCGGGGGGGTGCGGAAGGTGCTGGTTGCCGAGCAGCGTCGGGCGGGCGAGCGCGGCGGGGTGGTCATGGAAGGCCGCGATATCGGCAGCGTTGTGTTTCCCGACGCGCAACTTAAAATCTTTCTTACGGCGTCGCCTGAAATCAGGGCCGAGCGGCGCTGGCGCGAGCACGTGCAGAAAGGAGACGCAATCGACCTGGCGCGCACGCTCGAAGAAATCCATGAACGCGATCGTCGCGATTACGAACGGAGCGCGTCGCCCTTGGTTCGCGCTCAGGATGCCGTCGTCGTGGACAGCACGGCCATGGAGCCCGAAGAAGTCGCGCGACTTGTGGTTCTCTTGGCGAAGGAACGCGACGGCTGAGCGATGCTATACTGAGCCTCCTGCGCAGTGCGGAAGTGGCGGAATTGGCAGACGCGCCAGCCTTAGGAGCTGGTGGCCGCAAGGCCGTAGGGGTTCGAGTCCCTTCTTCCGCATCCTTCCACAGCATGAGCACGCCTTTCTTTGCGCGATACCCGGTGCGCATCGAACTTGCGTCAGGCCGTGCCGGCAACCCCCTGGGGTTTGTGAACGAACAGGACCTTCTGGTCAGCTACTCTCAGCGGCGCCGGGAGGGTGATCGGATATTTCACGTCTCGGTGATGATCGGCGAATTGCCTTTCGGGGTTGTAAATCTTCGAGAATTTCCAGAGCATCTTCACAAAGTTGGTTTGACCGTGAGCAAGGAATCTTACTGCCAACGAGAACGTGTCCTTGAGCGCGCTGAATCCCAGATGTTTCTGGTTCAGAATCTGCTGCGTGCGAACGAGCTCCGCGTAAAAGCGATCGAGGGGCAGTGTGGTGGGCAATACGGCGTGCTGCACATCGAACAGGCGGTAGTCGCGCGTGGTGAAGTTGCGCGACTCGGTTATCCAGGTTTCCGTACCCGGATACGGAGTATTCACGGTGATGTGCACGATTTCGGGCACATTCATGGCCCAGTCACGGACGGCCTGGAAATGGCGTTCATCCCAGCTGGGATCGGCGATGATATTGACGGCGGCATGAATGTTGAGCGACCGCGCGCATTCGAGAGCCTCGATGTTTTTCTTGACGGTGATGCGTTTACGATGGCTTTTCAGGCCCTCATCATCGATGGCCTCGATGCCCAGGAACATGTATTTGAGCCCGAGGCGCTTCCAATACCGAAAAACCTCGCGATTGCGCAGAAGAACGTCCCCGCGGGTCTCGAGATAATACTGCCTTTGAATCTTGCGGCGCTCGACCTCACGTGCAAGCGCAAACCCGTGCTCGGCCTGAATGAACGCGACATCGTCGACGATGAATACGCCGGGTTCCCGGATGCTGGCCAGATCGTTCGCAGCGATCTCCGGGCTGAGCTTGCGATAATTTCGGCCATAAAACGTCCAAGCACTGCAAAACGAGCAATCCCAAGGGCAACCGCGTGTGAACTCGATCGAAGCGCACGGATCGAGAACACCGATGAAGTACTTGCGGCGGCGGGCTGCCAGATCCCGAGCGGGATGAACCGTATTCAGGTCCCCAACGAGTTGCGGCGGGGGGCCGTCCCCATCGACAGTGGACACTCCCGGCAATTTCTGCAAGCCTTGCGGATCTGCTCTGTTGTCCAGTAGGAGCGGCGTAACGCCCTCCCCCTCTCCTCGTACGACGCAACGAATAGCGCCTTCCGCGTGTGTGAGGATTTCGCGCGCGGTAAAGGACGCGCTGTGTCCGCCGACAAAAATGAAACAGTCCGGCGCCCGCTGCTGGGTCTGTTTGGCGAGGTCCACGACTTCCGGAATGTTGGCTAAATAGTTGAGTGAAAAGCCGACGGCATGAGGCTTCCAGTCGTCAATTTTCCGGAAATAGTCACGATGGTTAAAGATCTGTAGGTCAAGAAGTCTTACATCGTGTCCGCATCTGCGCACCGATTCGGCAACTAATTCAAGCCCCAAGGGCTCCAGACGCAGGTAGATTTCCGAATACATGAGGGCGCTCGGGTGAACGAACAGAACACGCATACGCCCCTCCTGCAAGAGTCTCTCCGCAGGTCAGCAATAGGGAAATAGACGGCATATGATCGGCGCGGGTTGCATGGTGCCTGGAGCCACCAGGGCGCATCTTCATTGACGCGCCGGGGCGATTTTCCTATACTCAGGTTTTGCTGTGCGGCATTGGTCCACTCTTCCCTAGATTCCTCCTTCTCGGACTCCGAAAAGGCGAAAGGCGGATTGAAACCGGGTTGGCTTGACCATTTCCCACTAGAGAACCATTCTGATGAGCGAAGCTACTTGCAGACGCGAAATCGATCTGGAAATTCCGGCCGAGAACGTACAGAAGGCCACCGAAAAGGTGGCGCGCGACATTGCGCGAATCGCCAGGATTCCGGGCTTTCGCCCTGGGAAAGCGCCTGTCACTCTGGTGCGGCGTCGCTTTGCGGGCGACATCCAGGGAGAGGTCGTTCAGTCGCTCGTTCCTGAGTACCTGGAGAAAGCTCTCGACGAAAAGAAACTTGTGCCCATCACGCGACCCGAGGTCGACAAGATCGATTTTAAAGATGGCGAGCCGCTACGAGTCCACGCGGTGTTCGAGGTTCTGCCAGAATTTGAGTTGGGCGATTACAACCATCTCGAGGTACGAATCGACGACATTGCAATCGGCGACGCGCAGGTGGACCAAACGCTCGAGGAGATGCGCGAGCGGGCAGCCACCTTCGTTCCTGTCGAAGGCCGTCCAGCGCAGGACGGAGATTCCGTTCTCCTACAGTTGAGCGGCATGCCCAAAGAGGGCGGCGATGCGGTTCATGCGGAAAGCGTTCTCGTCCCGCTCGGCGCGGAACAGACGCTCGGGGCCTTTACGGAAAACCTGCGCGGCGCTTCTCCCGGTGAGACGAAACGCTTCGAGGTTGCCTATCCGGCCGATTATCCGGATGCCAAACTCGCCGGCAAGAGCTTCGATTACTCGGTCGAGGTCCAGGCGGTAAAAGCGAAACAATTACCCGAGCTCAACGACGAATTCGCGAAGGATATGGCTGGCTCGGCTTCTGCGCAGGCGGGATCGCCGAGCGGCGTGGCGACGCTCGACGAGTTGCGAAAGAAGATTCGCGAAAGCCTTGAGGCGGCCAAGGAAGAACGCCAGAAGGCCCAGGCACGCGACAGAATCCTGGAAACTCTGGTGAAGCAGCACGATTTCCCCGTGCCCGAAGCGCTCGTTGAGAGTCAAATGGATACGCGACTGGAACGAACGGTACGGTCGCTTGCGGTGCAAGGTGTTGATCCGCGAGCAGTGAACGTCGATTGGGCGGCGCTTCGGCGCCAGCAGCGCGACCGCGCGATCGCCGATGTGAAGGCAGAACTCATTCTCGACCACATCGCCAGCGCTCAAAAGATCGACGTGACCGACGAAGACGTCGATAAAGAAGTAGCCGCGCTCGCCCAAGGCGGCGGTGAATCGGCCCAAGCGTTGCGGGCTCGCTTGACAAAGCAAGGAGCGCTCGATAGGATAAAATCGAAGCTGCGAAGCGATAGAACGATCGAGTGGCTCTACCGCACGGCCCGAATCGAAAAGACAGCCAAGGGCGAAAAATAAGTTCGATCCGGGACTCCTCAGCGCACAATATATTTTCCACATGAAACAAACTGACGACGCGAGTCCGCGTGCCACCACTCTGGTTCCCATGGTCGTCGAGCAGACCAACCGTGGCGAGCGGGCCTACGATATTTATTCCCGGCTCCTTAAAGACCACATCATTTTCATCGGAACACCGATTGACGATCATGTGGCCAACCTGGTGACGGCTCAATTGCTGTTCTTGGAATCCGAGGACCCGGAAAAAGACATCTCGCTCTATATCAATTCGCCAGGCGGCTCAATTTCCGCCGGAATGGCGATTTACGATACCATGCAGTTTGTTCGACCCGATGTGGTAACGTATTGCATAGGCCAATGCGCTTCGATCGCTGCCGTCTTACTTGCAGCAGGCTCTTCCAAGAAGCGTTACGCTCTGCCCAATTCCCGCGTGCTCATCCACCAGCCGTGGATGTCGGGCCTTTCTGGCCAGGCGACTGACATCGATATTCACGCGAAAGAAATCCTCCGCACCCGCGCGGCGCTCAATCAACTACTCGCACATCACACCGGTCAGCCGCTCGAGAAGATCGAAAGGGATGTGGAGCGCGATTTCATCATGACGCCGGAACAGGCGAAGGCCTACGGTATCGTGGATGAGATCATCACGAAGCACCGATAATGGCGTTCCAATCGGTTAGTAGCGAAGGCGATGATTCGCGGGACGGCGAGCGATTTCTGTCTTACAATAAGTTCGAGGTTCATCGCTGGGCTGGCTTCGAGGGAAAGGGGCTTTGCCGGTGAAACGGTTCACCCCAGAAGAGCCGTTACGTTGCTCCTTCTGTCATAAGACCCAGGAGCAAGTGGAGAAGCTGATCAGCTCTCCCTCCGAGTATCCACGCTCGTACATTTGCAACGAGTGCGTCGGTGTTTGCCAGCAGATTCTCGAAGACGAGAAGCGCGAGCAGTCATCTCCCGCCAACCGGCGCCTGCCACGGCCCCCTGAGATCAAGGCCTTCTTGGACGGCTACGTGATCGGACAGGAGAAGACCAAGAAGAAACTCGCAGTCGCGGTTTACAATCACTACAAGCGCATCTTCCTGAATCGCCAGCCGGGCGACGTGGAGCTGACGAAGTCGAACATCCTGCTGATCGGACCAACCGGCACCGGCAAAACGCTCTTGGCCCAGACGCTTTCGCGAATGCTCGACGTGCCGTTTGCCATCGTGGACGCCACAACCCTGACGGAGGCTGGCTACGTCGGTGAGGACGTTGAGAACATCATCTTGAAGTTGTTGCAGGCTGCAGATGGGGACGTCCAAAAGGCCCAGCAGGGCATCATATATATAGATGAGATCGACAAGATTTCGAAGAAGGACGAGAACCCCTCAATCACCAGGGACGTATCGGGTGAGGGCGTGCAGCAAGCGCTGCTAAAGATTCTCGAGGGTACCGTGGCGAATGTTCCGCCACAGGGTGGGCGGAAACATCCGCATCAGGAGTTCACGCCGGTCGATACGACAAATATCTTGTTTATTTGCGGTGGCGCATTTGTGGGGTTGGAGAAAATCATCGAGAGGCGCGTCGGACAGAAATCGCTCGGCTTTCATGCCGATGCTCAGCCCTCCACGCCCTCGCGACGCAATATCGAGGTTCTCGAGCAGGTACAACCCACCGATTTGATTCGCTACGGACTGATACCCGAGTTTGTCGGCCGCCTTCCGGTGGTGGGGGTGCTGAGCGACCTGGATAAGAGTGCCCTGGTCCGCATTCTCACGGAACCGAAGAATGCGCTGGTGCGTCAATATCAAAGACTCTTCGAATTCGAAAACGTCCGCCTGCGGTTTACCGACGACGCTCTCGAGACTGTCGCCGACCTGGCGCTGCAGCGCAAAGTGGGCGCGCGCGGTCTGCGCATGATCCTTGAGGATCTGATGTTGGAAATGATGTACCACATGCCGGCGCAGCGGAAGCTTCGAGATTTCGTGGTGACTGCGGACATGGTGAAAGGCCACGAGATCAATTGGAGTCTGCTAGAAAAGGCGGGCTAGTGCTTCAGGGCTCTTGAAACAGGGCGCCGTTCGCGACCCAAGCGTTCTAAAAAAAGGATTTGAATGTTCAATAGGGAAAAAGTCGAAGTAAAGCGCGTGCCGATGATGCCGGTGCGCGACATGGTCATCTTCCCGGAGATGATGCACCCCTTCATTGTGGGGCGCGAGGCCTCCGTGCGCGCTTTGGAGGAGGCGCTCGCGGGCGATAAGAAGATCTTTTTGGCCACCCAGCACGATGCTTCGGTGGATGACCCGAAGCCGGAAGAAATCTATCAGGTCGGAACTCTCGCCAACATTGTGCAGAGCGTAAAACTGCCGGACGGAAACATCAAAGTTCTGGTCGAAGGCACGGAGCGAGCGCGGATCGCCCAGGTGGCCAACGACGAAGGCTTCTTCCGTGCCACGATTCGTCTAGCCCCCCTGCGAGCCGAATCCGGCCCGGAGACCAAGCAGGCCGCCGAGCGCGTCACCAATCTTTTCGAGCAGTATGTGAAGCTGTCGCAAAGTCTGAACTACGACACGATGATCGCCGCGGTTCGCGTGGAGGATCCCGGAAAGCTCAGCGATGCGATCGCGGCCAACCTGCAGATTCCGGTGGAACAAAAGCAGGAATTGCTTGAGATTTTCGAGCCTCTCGAGCGCCTGAATCGCATCGCCGATATTCTCGAAGTCGAAACCGAGAAGCTCAACGTTGACCGCTCCATCAACTCGCGAGTGAAGCGTCAAATGGAGCGAGCCCAGAAAGAGTATTACCTCAACGAGAAGCTGAAGGCGATTCAGAAGGAACTGGGTCGCGGCGAGGCGAACGAAATCGAGCAACTCAAGAAAAAGATTGAAACCTCCGGCATGCCAGATGGGCCCAAGGAAAAGGCCATGCAGGAGTTGAAGCGTCTCGAAATGATGCCGCCGATGTCCGCCGAATCGACAGTTTCTCGCAACTACCTCGACTGGCTGCTGGCCGTGCCGTGGAAGAAGCGGTCGAAAGAAATCCGTGATATCAAGCGAGCCGAGCAGATTCTCAGCGAAGATCATTACGGGCTTGAGAAGATCAAAGAGCGCATACTCGAATATCTCGCCGTCCGTCAGCTGGTGAAGAACCCCAAGGGTTCGATTTTGTGCTTCCTCGGTCCTCCCGGCGTGGGCAAGACTTCGCTCGCCATGTCGATCGGCCGTGCGACAGGAAGAAAATTCGTACGCGTGTCTCTAGGCGGCGTGCGCGATGAAGCGGAAATTCGCGGCCATCGACGCACCTACATCGGGGCTTTGCCCGGCCAGATCATCCAGATGATGCGCAAGGCCGGCACGGTCAACCCGGTTTTCGTGCTCGACGAAGTCGACAAAATGTCGATGGACTTCCGGGGGGACCCCTCGGCAGCTCTGATGGAGGTGCTTGATCCGGAGCTGAATCATTGCTTCACGGACCACTATCTCGATGTTGAGTACGACCTGTCCAAGGTGATGTTCATCTGCACGGCGAACGTCCTGCACACCGTTCCGCAGCCTTTGCAGGACCGGATGGAGGTTTTGCGTTTGCCCGGTTACACCGAGCAGGAGAAGCACGAGATCGCTAAGCGCTACCTCGTCCCTCGGCAGCTGGAAGCGACCGGTGTTAAGAAACAGAACGTGCAGTTTACCGACGAGGCGATCACCCACATGATCCGGCACTACACCCATGAGGCCGGCGTCCGCAATCTCGATCGTGAAATCGCCAACGTTTGCCGCAAGGTCGCGCGCAAAGTCGTCGCCGAAGGCGTCAACTTCCACACCGAAGTCACTGTTGCGAACGTCAACGAATTTCTGGGTATTTTGAAGTATCGCGATTTCTTCGCAGAGAAGAAAAACGAAGTCGGTCTAGCCACTGGCCTCGCCTGGACGGAGGTCGGTGGGCAAGTGCTCACGACCGAGGCTACGCTCATGCAGGGCAAAGGCCGCCTGACCCTCACCGGCAAGTTGGGCGACGTCATGCAAGAATCTGCGCAGGCCGGCATGAGTTATGTCCGCTCGCGCAGCCATCTCTTTGGCCTCTCACACGATTTTTACCGCCATCTCGATATTCACGTGCACGTACCGGAGGGCGCCATTCCCAAGGACGGCCCTTCGGCGGGCATCACGATTTGCACGTCGATCGTTAGCGCGCTCACTCGCATCGCGGTCCGCTGCGATGTCGCCATGACGGGTGAAATCACGCTGCGCGGCAAAGTGCTGCCGATCGGTGGCGTGAAGGAAAAACTGCTCGCGGCGCACCGGTTCGGTCTGCGCACGATCATTCTTCCCAAAGACAACGAAAAAGATCTGGCGGATATCCCGCCGGAGATCCAGGCGCAAATGTCCATCCATTTCGTGGAATCGATGGACCAAGTCCTGCAGCTCGCGCTGGAGCAGCCGCTGCCGATCGCCGGCCACCCCCCGGTTGCCGGAGTGGAGCCCAAGTTCGGCGCGGATGTCGCGCAGGATAATGAACTGACGAATTAGATTCTTCGGCCATCCGACACCGTGCTCGACAGGTTCGGCCCGCGACCGAAGTCTAGGAAGTTCGGGAAGTAAACCCGTTTCAAATCTGGGATAGAGTGCCTCAAACGAACGCGCCCGCCCCGGATCGATCTCACAGAAACTCCTGCACCTGACGAAAGTCGGGCTTGAGAAGGAAAGAATGCAATGAGTGTTAGCCTTGCAGAACTAAAAGACAAGAACATCACCGATCTGGCGAAAATCGCCAAGGAGCTGAACATTCCCGGCTCCTCCGGGATGCGCAAACAGGAGCTGATCTTCCAGATCCTGCGCGCCCAGACGGAAAAGAATGGCCTTATTTTCTCTGAAGGGGTTCTCGAGTGCCTGCCGGACGGCTTCGGATTCCTTCGCGCGCCGGAGTACAACTATCTGCCCGGGCCGGACGATATCTACGTCTCTCCGTCTCAGATTCGCAAGTTCGACTTGCGCACCGGCGATACCGTTTCCGGCCAGGTCCGTCCCCCGAAGGACGGCGAGCGCTACTTCGCGCTGATTAAAGTCGAAGCGGTCAACTTCGAAGATCCCGAGGTCGCGCGCAACAAGATCTTCTTCGATAACCTGACGCCGCTTTACCCACAGGAGCGCATCCGCCTGGAAACGGCCAAAGAGAATCTGACCGGGCGCGTGCTGGACATGCTCTGTCCCATCGGCAAAGGTCAACGCGGCTTGATTGTTGCGCCGCCGCGCACTGGAAAGACGATGATGTTGCAGTCCATCGCCAATTCAATCACGGCCAATCACCCTGAAATCGCGCTGATTGTGCTGCTGATCGACGAGCGCCCGGAAGAAGTCACGGACATGCAGCGGACGGTGAAGGGCGAAGTCATCAGCTCGACGTTCGACGAACCGCCGCAGCGCCATATCCAGGTTGCCGAAATGGTACTTGAGAAAGCCAAGCGCCTGGTGGAGCACAAGCGGGACGTGGTCATCTTGCTCGATTCGCTCACGCGTCTTGGCCGCGCCTACAACGCAGTCACGCCGCCTTCCGGCAAAGTCCTCTCCGGCGGTATCGATGCGAATGCCTTGCAGCGCCCGCGCCGCTTTTTCGCAGCCGCGCGAAACGTGGAAGAAGGCGGCTCGCTCACGATTATCGCCACCGCCCTGATCGACACCGGCAGCCGTATGGACGACGTAATCTTCGAAGAGTTCAAAGGTACCGGCAACATGGAAATCAATCTCGATCGCCGCCTGGTAGACAAGCGTGTCTTCCCCACCATCGATATCAATCGTTCCGGTACGCGAAAGGATGAACTGCTTCTGCCGGCCGAGGAGCTAAACCGCATTTGGGTGCTGCGCAAGGTCCTGAGCCCGCTCTCGACGGTCGAAGCCATGGAGCTTCTCCTCGGGCGTCTGGCCAAGACCAAGACCAACGGGGAATTCCTCGCTTCCATGTCGAGCCCGTCCTGAGCGAAGTCAGGCACGTCCTGTACGCTCGCGTGGTTTTGTCAAGTAGGCGGGTGAGCAGTCCGCGGTTCCCCTGCAGTGCAGCTCCCGCCCGGGTCGTGCCTAGCCCGTCGACACTCCCCTCGATTTGAGCTTGCCCGCCTGGACCCCTTCTGGTAGTCTCCGCGGCAACAAGCTTCCCAGAGGACGACCATGCCACATTGCACAAAATGCGGCGCCGCCATCAGTGACAATGCTGTCTTTTGCGCGAGTTGCGGTTCGCCCGTGTCCGCGCCATCCGCGAGTCCTACCAGCACGCCCCCGCTTGCCGCTGCAGCTCCGTCCCAGCAAATGTCGGAAAACGTTGCGGGTTTGCTCTGCTACATTGTCGGCTGGGTCACTGGAATCATCTTCTTTTTGATCGACAAGCGCCCCTACGTGCGCTTTCACGCCGCGCAATCGATCGTTGTCTTCGGCGGGCTGCACATCCTCTCTATCGTCCTGGGCATGGCTTTCGGCGTCAGTGTGTTCGCCACAGGTCTTGCTGGGTTTTCAGCGACTTGGGCTCTGCTCGGTCTCATTAACCTGGTTGCCATAGTCCTTTGGATTCTGTTGATGATTAAGGCCTATCAAGGTGAACGATTCCGAGTTCCGGTGGCGGCAGACATCGCGGAAAAGATCTTCGGGAAGTCCTAGAGCGCGCCGGTTGCTGGTCCGATAGTTCACCGCGCCGAACATTCCGTTCGACGTCCGGATTAGAGCACGATTAGGTCGATCGGCCGAACCGGCCGTCCGCGCTTGCCTTTCCCTCTGCCTGCAGCGTAGGATTAAGAACTGGTGCATATCGCGTCCGCCCCCCTGTAAGGTTTCTCGTTTGAACTGGAACGGGACGGTGCGACTCGTGTGGCTTGCGGGGTGGCAGCGTTGGCAGAGAAGGCGCGAATCAAAGCGATTGCCGTCGTTGGCGCCCAATGGGGCGACGAAGGAAAGGGCAAAGTCGTCGATTACCTGGCCTCTTCCTTCGATTTCACTGCGCGCTACGCGGGCGGTCACAACGCCGGGCACACCGTCATCTTCAATAATCATCGTTACGTCCTGCAACTCGTTCCGAGCGGAATCCTGCGCGCTGACAGGAAAGCGGTGATCGGACCGGGAACCGTTGTCGATCCCGCTGCACTCGTGAGTGAACTCGCCAATCTCAAAGGCTCTGGCGTGGATGTCCGCGGGCGGCTATTTCTGAGCAACCGCGCTCATGTCATCTTCCCCTATCATCGCGAAGTCGATAAGGCGGCCGAAGCGGCGCGCGGAGAAGCAAAAATCGGCACTACGTCTCGCGGCATCGGTCCCGCCTATGAAGACAAGATGGCTCGCCGCGGAATCCGCGTCTGTGAATTGCTTGAACCCGAGTGTTTCCGAGTGAAGCTCGAGCGCGTTGTTGCTGAGAAGAACGCAATTTGCGCGGCTGCCTATGGACACCCGCTCGAAACGGCCGGGCTCTTCGAACAATATCTCGAGCTTGCTGCCCACCTCCGCGGGCTCGCGGCCGATACGGCCGTGCTCCTCAATAACGCTCTCGACCGCGGCGAGTCGGTGCTTTTCGAAGGCGCCCAAGGCACGATGCTCGATATCGACCACGGTACGTACCCATACGTCACTTCCTCAAATGCCATTTCAGGCGGGGCCGCCAGCGGACTTGGCGTGCCTCCCACGCGCATCACGGGAGTCGTGGGCGTCACGAAAGCCTATACCACGCGGGTTGGCAGCGGCCCGTTTCCGACGGAAATGCCCGATCTCGACGCCCAGGCGGTTCGCGCCCGTGGCAACGAATTCGGCGCGGTCACCGGACGGCCGCGCCGCTGCGGCTGGCTCGACCTGGCGGTCCTTCGTTACGCGAAGATGGTCAACGGCATCGATTCTCTTGTGGTCACGAAACTCGACGTGTTCGATGAGCAGAGTGAGATCAGAGTCTGCCTGGGCTATCGGCACAAAGGCCAAACAATCACGGACATGCCGCCCGACGTGGAGACGCTCGCGCAGGTCGAACCGCAGTACAAAACACTTCCGGGCTGGAAGAAGCCGACACCGGGAATTCGCGACGTGCGCGATCTGCCTGTCGCAGCTCGCGATTATCTGAGCTTCATCTCCGATCAGCTGGAGCTCGAAATCGGAATGATTTCGACCGGCCCGGAGCGCGATTCCACGATCATCCCGCGCGGCACGAAACTCGCCGCGTGGCTGTAACCCCATGTTTTCCTTCGAAGATGCCCGGGCCAAAGTCATCGAAGTCATCGCCGCCCGCACGGGTGCACCCAAGAAAATTACGGCAACGCAAACCGTCGACATCAGCCGCGAGCCTTCCGAGGCCCTCGGACGCATTCTGGCCGAAGACGTTCTCGCCGATCGTAACTATCCCCCCTTCAATCGCTCGATCCGCGATGGTTTTGCTCTTCGTGCCGCAGATACAGCCACGCCGGCGCCGCGCCTGCGCTTGATCGGAGAAAGCCGCGCGGGCGTTGCTTTCAACGGCACGGTCGGCGAAGGCGAATGTGTTCGCATCCTAACCGGCGCGCCGGTGCCAAAAGGCGCCAACGCCGTTCTCATGCACGAGTACACTCGCCTTGACGGTCATTTCGTCATCCCGGAACAAGCCGCCCAGCCAGGGCAACACTACGTTCTCGCTGGGGCTGAGGCGCGCGTCGGAGAAGTAGTCGTCCCACGCGGCACTCGTTTGAGTTACGCCGAACTGGCCATGGCTGCGGAGGTCGGCCGCTCACGCTTTTCCGTAAGCCGCCGTCCGCGCGTTGCCATTCTCTCGACCGGCGATGAACTTATCGGCCTCAGCGATAAGCCCGGCCCGTTTCAAATCCGCAATAGCAACAACATCTCCCTGGCGGCCCAGGTCGCCTTGGCTGGAGGCGAGCCAGTCGTGGCAGGGAACGCGCGCGACGACATCTCAGAGCTCCGCGCTCGCATCGAACGCGCCCTGGAAGCCGACCTGCTTATTCTGAGCGGCGGCGTATCTACTGGGAAATACGATCTTGTCGAGAAAGTTCTCCAAGATCTCGGTGCCCAGGTCTTCTTCGACGCGGTCGCCATTCGCCCCGGGAAACCCGCTGTGTTTGGATGGTGCTGCGGCAAGCCTGTGTTTGGCCTACCCGGCAATCCCGTTTCGACGATGGTTACGTTCGAACTTTTCGTGGCACCCGCCATCGAGGCGCTCAGCGGCCACACCCCTGAGCCTCTGCCGTTTTTTAAAGCCAAGCTGGCGCATCCGGTCACAGAAAAGGGAACCGTAGCCCATTTTCTTCCGGCGCGCATCAGTTGGCCGACAGGGGAAACCGGCGGTGACCCCAGGGTTGAAGCTCTGCTCTGGGAAGGCTCGGGAGATATCGGCGCTGTTGTCCGCGCGAACTGTTTTCTGGTGATCCACACCTCGCGGCTGCAGCTGGAAGCCGGCGAGTGGATCGACGTATTTCCTCGCTGGAGCAAAATCCAGGCTTGATCCCGAAGGAGCCGTGCTCCCCACACTCGTAACCCCACCGATAGGCTAGGCGTCTGATTTTTAGCGTCACGCCGTTTCGATTGGCGCTTGTCAATCTTACGTTCTGCAATGATTGGAATTGGGACTCAGATCAGATCATCCTCTATGAAGATCCGAACCACGTCGACTGGTATCTTGCCTATAACGTACGCCTGGGAACGTATCTCGGCACATAACTCGACCGCGGTTCTGTGGCAAGATCAACGCTCGTGCGGTCCGGCCGGAGCGTTCGACTTTGAGGAGGAAGTCATGCCTGCTCTCTTGAATCGCCTGCGTCGATGGTACCTCTGGGCGGCTGTTGTTGGGCTACTTTCGCTTGCTTCAGCCCGCTCGCTCGATTCGGCTCAGCCGGCGGGCTTACCCGCCACGGCTGATCTCAATCCCACCATGGTTAGCTATCTGCATCCGGATCAGATCAAATGGACCGGCAGGCCCGGCGTTGCCGAGCAGGCTGTCCTCATGGGCGACCCTACAAAACCGGGCACCTACATCATTCTCGTGAAGTGGTACCCGCACAACTTCAGCCACCCACACACGCATCCGAACGATCGCTATGCCACGGTGCTGTCGGGCACCTGGTGGGTGGGCAGCGGAACAAAATTCGATCCGGATGCTACCGTCCCCATGCCCGCAGGCAGCTACGTTGTCGACCTAGCGAAGCAACCGCACTTCGACGGTGCTAAGGAGGAACCTGCGGTCATCGAGATTGTCGGCGAAGGCCCCGCCACGGCCACCCCTGCCGAACAGAAGTGATCGCTCGAGGTGGCGCACTTGCTTCAGGCAGGCCGGTTGACTTGACACCCGCGTGCGTCCGATGTATTTAGGCACGCATGAAAACACGCATTGCTCTGCTTATTCTCCTTGCGATTGTCTTAGCTTCGGTCCCCTCCGTTGCTCAGGAGCCAGTCGTTGGCGTCACCGGCGCCGAGGCGGATGCCATGTTCACCAGCAAAGACCCTCTACTGAACACCAACAAGCAGGCCGCTTACCACATCATGAAAGATCTGCTTGAGGCGAACCACTGGGAGTTGGCCGACAAATGGATCACCGCGCGCTATATTCAGCATAATCCCAATGTCGCCTCGGGCCGCGACCCCGTGGTGAAGTTCTTCCAGTCAATTCGCAAACCAACTCCGGTTCCGGAGCATCTTGGAACGAAGATCGTGGCAGTTGTCGCCGAAAGCGACAAGGTGATCGTGGTCACCCCGCGCGAGCTCACCGATCCCCGCGACCCGTCGAGGAAATATACGACCACGTGGTTCGATATGTGGCGTTTCGTGGACGGTAAAGCCGACGAACACTGGGACGGCGCTACCATAACCCCGCCACCTCCGCCCAAAGGCAACTAGCAAATCTGCGCCCCTGGCTCGCTAGGGTGAGCTCGGCGGATGCACCACCGCGCATCCGCCGAGCGTGTCCGCTTCTCTCGAGGCTGACCGTTCGCGCCGGGGTGCCTAGCACGCCGACTCTGCGCGCCTTGAGCGATTCCAGGGCTACAGAGCCATCCCCATTGTGTGCTACGGTGAACTGGGCCAGAAGCGTTCCCGGGTTGCTCCCAAAAGCAGGTGAGTCCGGCGCGCTTTACAGGGTCTTGTGGGAGCGGATAGGGGAGAAGCGATGAAGCGCGCCAAGAAGCTCTCGCACTACGACAAGAGCGGCCGGGTGCGCATGGTGGACGTCTCCCAAAAGCCGCCCACAGCCCGGCGTGCGGCGGCGCATGCTTTCGTGCGCATGGAGCCGGCGACGGTCGCCGGCCTTAAGCGTTTTGACCTGCCCAAGGGCGACCCACTCGAAGTGGCGCGAATCGCGGGAATCACGGCGGCCAAGCGCACAAGCGAGCTGATTCCACTTTGTCACCCCCTGGCTCTGACGCACGTGGATGTGCGCGCCAAGCTGTGCAAGAATGGGATTGAGATTACTTCGGAAGCGACGAGCACCGGCCCTACGGGAGTGGAAATGGAAGCCCTCACCGGCGCTGCCGTCGCTGCTCTGACGGTCTACGATATGTGCAAGGCCCTCGAACGTGGCATGGAAATTACCGAATTGTACCTGGTAAAAAAATCGGGTGGCCGCAGCGGCACCTACGTGCGCAACGGCGCGGGCCGGGCGACTAAGCAGTGATGACTCCCGCAAAAGACGTCCGAGTACTCGTCGTGGACGATAATGCGTTGATCCTCGACCTGCTCATGAAGGGGCTCGCGCCGCACTGCCAAACCTCTGCGGCTGCCGACGGCGCCGACGCGTTGCTGAAAATCGTGGATGATCCCCCGGACCTGATTCTGTGCGATTACCGCATGCCGGGACTCGATGGGCGACAGCTCTACGAGAAACTCCGCGCGCGTCAGCAAACACGTCTTATTCCCTTTATCTTTCTGGCCAGCCGCAGCGATGTTGAAGAGAAGCTCCGGCCGATTGTCGAGGGCGTCGAAGAATTCGTGGTCAAGCCGTTCTTTCTGAAAGATGTGGTTCGCCGCACGAAAAAGGTGATCGATCGCATCCAGCTCGAAAAACTGCAAAATCGCGCGGTTCGCCCGGGCGTGATTCAAGGGCGCCTCGAGGAGATGAGCATTCTCGACCTGATGCAATCTCTCGAGATGGGTCAAAAATCTTGCCGGCTCACGGTTCGTCGTGACGGCGAGGTGTGCCAGATGTTCTTCACCTCCGGGCAGTGCGCGGACGCCAAGCTTGGCTCAATCGAAGGTGAAGAAGCAGTCTTTCATGTCGTGCGCTGGCCGGCGGGCGAATTTGAAATCGATTTTAACTCTACTGCTGCCCGCTCGACTATCTCTCGCACCACCACCGGCCTTTTGATGGAAGCGCTGCGTCTGGTCGACGAAAGCCAGCGGGACGGATCGTCTGTCGAAGGCGTCGAAACCGCCGGCTAAGTCACTGTTCCATGCGAGTCTTAATTCTGACTGTCAGCGACTCCGTGTCGGCGGGCAAATCGCAAGATCGCTCCGGACCATCGGTAAGCGCGCGTTGCGAGGAACTCGGCTGGGAAATCGTCTCGACGGCTGTCCGAGCGGACGATCGGGTGGCGATTGAATCGTTCTTGAAGGAAACAGCGGATGCAAACGCGGCCGATCTCATCTTGACCACGGGCGGCACGGGCCTCGGTCCACGCGACGTGACGCCAGAGGCAACCGCTGCAGTGCTAGAACGCGCAATCCCCGGCCTCCCGGAGCGTATGCGCGCGGCAGGTGCGGAGAAAACAGCACGCGCGATTCTGTCGCGCGGAGCTGCCGGCATCCGGGGTAGAACGATCATCATCAATTTGCCCGGCAGTCCGACGGGCGCCGTGGAATCCCTGAACGTAATCGCCGAGCTGCTTCCTCATTCCGTCGCTGTTCTTCACGGCATGCACCACGGTTAGTGGCGCGTTACGCCACGTGCAAACCGCTCCTGTTCTGCGTTACACTCCGGCGCGGTTTCAGGTGGCCTTCAGATCATTGAACTTTACCGGGGGGGGGTGGAAATGGGTCGGAAAGCAAAATCACGGGCAAGCCAGGCCAAGCCGGCCCGGAAGGGAAAACGCTATCGACGAATCGCAACCGAAGAAGCCTGGGCCATTCGAGAGCAGATGGACGCGCAACGGGAGCTGCTTGCCAGCACGCAGGAATACGACCCCGATCTTTTTCTCTGGCGTATTCAAACCGATCCGAACGGTCCCATCCACAACAAGTTGCTCGATCTCTACGAGATGCGCTTGCGCGAGATGGACAAATATGATGTCGAGATGCATTTGCTCGCGCTGACGTCCACGGGCGTGCAGATGATGGCGCCAGACAGAGCCGCTAGTGTTGCGGAAGTCGGTAACGACCGTCTGGCGGAAGCGATCGGACGCGATCCTGAACGTTTCTCCGGGCTGGCTACGATTCCAGTGCAGGATCCTCCGCGAGCCATTCGGGAAGCCGAGCGCGCCATCAGCAAACTCAAGCTCAATGGCATCATGATCAATTCGCACACCAACGGCGAATACCTGAGCGAGCGCAAATACTGGCCGATTCTCGAAGCGATCGAAGACTTGCACGTACCCTTGTATATCCATCCGCGCGCACCGATCCCTTTGATGGCCAAGGCCTACCGGACCGATCACCTCGAGCACGCTATTTGGGGATATCAGGCCGAGACGGGCCTCCATGCCTTGCGCATTATCACCGGCGGTGTGCTGGATCAATTCCCGAAACTGCAAGTCGTACTCGGGCACATGGGCGAGGGCCTGCCCTATTGGCTTTACCGACTGGACTTCATGCATGGACGTGTTCGCATCCCCTTCGACCGACCGAAGCTCAAGCTGACGCCCAGCGAGTACATCAAGCGCAACTATTACATCACGACCAGCGGAATGAATTGGGAGCCGACTCTGAAGTTCTGTATCGAGGTGCTCGGCGCGGACCGCATCATGTGGGCGATCGATTATCCTTATCAGGATCACCCGGACGCGGTCGAATTCATGGACGCCGCTCGCATCTCAGAACAAGACAAGCAGAAGATCTATCATGAGAACGCCGAGCGCGTTTTCAAGATCAGGAAAGCGAAATCGACAGGCAAGTGAGTGAGCAGCCGCGCGATCCCGCCGATCAGAAGCGGCGCAACGATTTGTCGCAAGGCGCCAAAGCGTTCGCGGTCGCCTGGAGTCTGCCCTTTCAGTTAAGTGTGCCGCCCATTGTCGGCGGCGGCATCGGCTATCTCCTGGATCATTGGCTGCATACCAAACCGGCTTTCATGCTCCTGCTTGGGATTGTGGGTTTCGTCGTTGGGCTTCGAGAAGTGATCAAGGCGGCGGCGCTGCTGGACAAAAAAGATGGCCGATGATTCCGGATATCTTGAAATCGAGCGCCGGCTCGAGAAAGCCATCGCCGCCCTCGGTCTTCTGGCAGCGATGGGAGCGGGTATTGGCTGGGGCCTGCGCGCCGGGTTAGGAACCGCAGTCGGGGCCGGGCTTTGCTGGCTGAATTTCCACTGGCTGCGTCAGGGAGCGGCCGGAGTGATCCGCTTGGGCCAGGCCCAAGCGGGTGCGGGACGGGTCCGCGTTCCGAAGTCGACTCACGCTAAATTCTTGGGCCGCTTGGCGTTGCTGCTCGTGGCTGTGTATGCTATTCTCGCCTGGCTGAAATTGCCTGCAATTGCCGTGCTATGCGGGCTCGGGATAGTGCTTCCGGCGGTCTTATTCGAACTGGGGTACGAGCTAAAGCGCGGACAGCATCGCTGGAACACCTGAGCATTCCCATCAGAACAATCTGGAACGCAGCAGCTGACGGAGGTTTATGGGAGAAGAGCACGTCCTGGCCGTAACAAAGCTGGTGAACATGCTGCTTGGAAAACCAGCGGCGGCGCTGCTTTCGTTTTTGCACATTGACCGCATTCATGAGGTCAATGCCCAGTATCCCATTCCCAATTTCATGGCCATGGAGCTGGTGCTTTTCCTCTTCGCGGCTGTTTTCTTCTTGTGGTTGAAGGCCCGAATCTCAGTTGACCGTCCGGGCGCCACGCAACAGGTGATGGAAATGGTCCTAACCAATCCGATGGGGCTGGGCATCGAGGACCTGCTCGAAGATGTGGTCGGCCACGGGGCCTCGCGCTACCTGCCGATGCTGGGGACCATCACCCTGTTCGTCTTGATGTCGAACCTTCTCGTCTTGATTCCCGGTTTCATGTCCCCCACGGCGGAAAAGACGGTTCCGCTCGCTTGCGCTGTGATCGTGTTCATCTATTACAACCGTTTCGGCATTGGAAAGCACGGCGCGGGCGGGTACGCCAAGACTCTGCTCGGACCAGTGCCCTTCATTGCTCCCATTATGATAATCGTGGAGACCATCAGCCATTTCGCGAGGGTACTCTCGTTGACGGTCCGGCTTTGGGCCAACATGATGGTGGCCGAGCTGATTTACGTTACCTTCCTCGGCCTCACCGTCGCACTGTTTGCCTTCACCACCCAGCGCAGCGCGGTCGGTTACCTCGCCGGCGTGGCCCCAGTGGCGATTCCGCTAGCTCTTTTGCTATTCCATATTTTTGAGGCCGTTTTGCAGGCATTCATTTTTACAATTCTTCCCATTGTTTATCTCGGCTTGGCGGTTGCCGAAGAACACTAATTCGGAATTACAGCCGTCAGCGTGAGGCCGGCCGCCTCCCCAGGTTTCCGGCAACCACCTCCTGGCGGAAACTTATAAGAGGAGAGAACATGACAAAGAAAGTAGCATGGATTCTACTGGCGCTTGTGGCCGCACTGGTACTGGCGCCGGCAAGCTTCGCGCAAGAAGCGGGGGGTGCGGCAAAAACCACTGACTGGGTCGGCTTTGCCGCTGCTCTGGCGCTGGGTATTGCGGCCGCGGGCGGGGGACTCGGACAGGGGCGCGCGACGGCTGCCGCCTGCGAAAGCACGGCGCGCAACCCCGGCGCAAGCGGACCGATTCGAACGGCCTTCATTATCGGCGTCGCGCTGATCGAATCGCTGGTGCTGTACGTGCTGGTCATTGTTTTCATCAAGTAGTTGCCCATCGAAACGGTTTCCGCCCCGAGGCGTAAATGCCCGACTCGGGGCGTTTTCCTTCGGGGGACGGGAGGTGAGACGCGATGACCGCCAGCGGGCTTGCCATCACGCGAGTGGGCCAGGTTGCGATCAATGTTCAGGACCTTGGGCGGGCCACGGCGTTTTACCGCGACGTGCTCGGACTGAAATTCTTGTTCGCTGCTGGGCAGCTGGCGTTCTTCGATTGTGGCGGAGTGCGCCTCATGCTGGACAAGCCCGAAAACGCCCAATTCGATCATCCGAGCTCGATTCTTTATTTCACCGTGCCCGACATTGAAGCAGCCCACCAGAAGCTGGTGGATGCCGGTGTGTCCATTTTCGAAGTGCCGCGCATTGTGGCGCCAATGCCCGATCACGATCTGTGGATGAGTTTTTTTCGCGATACCGAAGGCAATGTAATGGCGCTGATGAGCGAGGTGCCGCGCACGCGGTAGCGTAACAACTCGAGCGTCTCTTCCCTCCCGCCTCCTTTCCCAGAGCCTCGACGGACCTTCGTTCCCCAGCAGAAATCCAGACAGGCGAACAAGGCTCGCAATGGCGTATCCCAACAGCCCAGAGCTGAACCGCCGTTTAGTGCAGGGGGAGAGAATCGGCGGCGGTGCGCGCGAATGCGAGGATCTGGGCGGGCAGGATCCCCAAATAAAGCGTGCCGATTGCTGCCAGCAAGATCGCCGCGCCCAAGGCCGGCGCAACCGATGAGGGCGTATAGTTTTTCGAAGGTTCCGCAAAGTACATGGAAATAATCACCCGCAAGTAGTAATAGGCGCCGATCACACTGTTGATTGCCGCGATCACCACGAGCCAAATGACGGCCGTGCCGTGGGCGGTGTGCGCATCGAGCGCCGATTGGAAGGCCAAGAATTTTCCGAGAAAGCCGGCCGTCGCGGGTAGGCCCAGCAGCGACAGCAGGAAAAGAGAGAAACCGGCTGCCAGCACCGGCTCTTTCGAGCCGAGCCCTGCATAGTCTTGAATATCGAGCCGGGTTTCGCCACGCTGGCCGAGATGGGTGATGGTCAAAAATGCACCGACTTTCATGAACACGTACGCCGCGAGGTAGAAGAGGACAGCCGCAACACCAAGGGTTGTTGAAGCAGCGAATGCCACAAGGATGTAGCCTGCGTGTGCGATTGAAGAATAGGCGAGCATGCGCTTTACATTGCTCTGCACGAGGGCGGCCAGATTGCCGATGAACATGGTCAGCACAGCCGAAATCCACACGGCCCAGAACCAGAAGTTACTTGCCATGCCGAACGAGACGTAAAAGACGCGCAGCATGAGCGCAAAGGTGGCGACCTTGGGCGCCGAGGAGAGCAGCGCGGTCACCGGCGTCGGCGCCCCCTCATATACGTCAGGCCCATACACCTGAAACGGCGCGATCACTACTTTAAATCCCAGGCCGACAAAGATCAGCCCAAGCCCCAGCACGGCCAGAGCCGGAATACTGCTCGAGGCCTCGAGCAGGGCTTGAATCTTGTCGATGTAGGTTGTGCCAGCCGCGCCGTAAACCATGGCGATGCCGTAGAGAAAAAATGCAGTGGCGAAGGAGCCCAGAAGGAAATACTTCATCGAGGCTTCGTTCGATGGTTCGGAGCGCTTGCGGAAGCCGATGAGGACGTACGTCGAAATGGAGCTCATCTCGAGCCCGATGAAAGCGGTGACCAGCTCGTTGGATCCCGCCAAAATTCCCATGCCGGCGGCAGCAAAAAGAATAAGAGCGTAGTATTCGCCGCGCTGAATGCCTTCGCGCTCGAGGTAATCAATCGAGCCGAGGATCGAAAGCGCGGCGGCGATAAGGATGACGGCGTGCACGAACACGCTGAATACATCCGTGCTGATCAGATTGTCGTAGGCCATCCCGCGCGAGTCGTAAGCACGATGGACGGCCAGGAGCGCGAAGAGCACGCCCACAAAGGCGAGCCACCCGAGCCAGCGCTTTTTCTTAGCGCCCACGAACGGATCCAGAATCATCACCAGGATGCCCGCAATCGAAAGATGGAATTCCGGCGCGACCCGCTCGAGATTCAGCAGCTGTCCCGTGGCCATCACGGCTGCCCTCGCGTGGCCAGCGTTCCGAGCGCCCCGCTGTCAGGCAGAAGCGGCGTTACTGCCGGGGCGCCCGGAGAGGGCGGCGTTAAGCGGCGCGACGCACTCTCCGGTTGATTTACTCGTTCGACCACATTGTTTACGGAAGCTTCGATCCGTCTGGTGAACAGTGGGGAAGCGATGCCCATTAAGAGAATGACCGCAGAGACGGAGATGAGAATGATGCGTTCGCGAACAGAAGCATCCGGAAGGGTACGATTCTTCTCGACGGTCACTTCACCGAGCGCGACGCGCTGGTAGGCCCACAAGAGATAAATTGCGGAGAGCACGGTCCCGCTGGCAGCCCAAGAGGCCCACACATGGTGGCCGAGATAGGTTCCGATCAGAATCAAAAACTCTCCGATGAAGCCATTGAGGGGAGGCAGTGCAAGCGAGGAGAGCGCCACGAACAGGAAAAAGGACATGAGCACGGGCATGGGCGTCGCCAACCCGCCAAATTGCTTGATGTCGTGCGTGTGCCGGCGGTCGTACAGCATTCCAACGGCCAGAAAGAGCGCGCCGGTCGAAACGCCATGATTCAACATTTGGTAGAGGGCCCCCTGAATGGCAGTGGTCTGGAAGGTAAAGATGCCGAGAACTACGAACCCGAGGTGACTCACCGAGGTGTAGGCAACCAGGCGCTTCAGGTCCACCTGAACGGTGGCGACCAGCGCGCCGTAGACGATGCCGATAATCGCCAGCACGCCGATCAGCGGCGCCAGTTGCGCCGCCGCACGGGGGAACAGCGGCACACAAAAGCGCAAGATACCGTAGGTGCCGAGCTTCAGCATTACGCCCGCTAGGATTACCGAGCCAGCCGTGGGCGCCTCGGTGTGCGCGTCGGGCAGCCAGGTATGCAGCGGAAAGAGCGGCACTTTGATCGCGAAGGCTAGAAAAAACGCTCCGAACAGGAGCAGTTCGGTGGTAGGGGGCAGTAATGTGGTTGCCAGATACTGCTGAATCCCGTCGAGATCGAACGTGCCGCTCAAGCCATAAAGCCACAGGATCGCGACCAGCATTAAGATCGAGCCGAACATCGTATACAAAATGAATTTGACCGCCGCGTAAATCCGGCGTTCGTGACCCCACATGCCGATCAGGAAGTACATGGGAATCAGCGTCAGCTCCCAGAAAACGAAGAAGAGGAATAGATCGAGCGAAAGAAAGACGCCGATCATCGCAGTTTCGATGACTAGGAGTGAAACGAAAAAGCCCTTCACGTTTTCTTTGATCGATTCCCAAGAGCAGAGGATCGCGAGCGGCGTCAGAAAAGTGGTCAGCAGGACAAGGAAGAGGCTGATGCCGTCGACGCCCAGGTGGTAGTGAATCGTTTCACCGATCCAGTGGTGATACTCGGTGAACTGATAGGCGGCATTATTGGCATCAAATCCGCGAAGCAGTAACAGGGAGACCGCGAATTCGGAGAGCGAGGCGGTCAAGGCGATGCGCCGGATCCATAGGTGATCGTCCGAGCGCAGCAGCAGCAGCGCTGCGACGCTGAGCAGGGGCAGAAACGTAACCACCGTCAGCAGAAGCGGTTGGCCGCCCATCACTGTGCTCCCCTCAGGTAGAGTGCGAGCAGGAGCACGGTGAAACCGAGGACGCCAACGAGCACCCAGGATGCGTAGCTGCGCGTGTTGCCAGATTGTAATTCGCGCGCGCGACCGCCGGCTGCGCGCGCGGCGCGAGCCGAGCCGTTCACCACACCGTCGATCAAGCCCTCATCGATTGCATGCCAGAATACATTCGTGGAAATCCACAGCAGCGGCCGAACGATCAGCGCGGAGTAAATTTCATCCACGTAGTATTTATGGAAGACCAACGAATAGAGACCGCGTACGCTCGCAGCTAGGCGCTTGGGCGCATCGGGATTCCGGATGTACAGCCACCAAGCGAGGAGGAACCCAGCGATGGCGACACCCACCGGCCAGCTTAGGATCGCATGTGCCAGTTCGAGCGCGGGATTGTGGGCCATTCCGCTTTCGGGGTTTCCGGCCAGAGAGGCGGCTTGCGGAGTTGTCGGTTGCGGGGCGTACATCGAAAATACAGGCGCAAGGAATCTCTGAAAGTACTCGGTGCCTCCCACAAGGTGCGGCGCAGCAAACCAGCCACCGAAAATCGAACAGAACGCCAGAATCGTGAGCGGGATGGTCATGTTCCTTGGTGATTCATGCACGTGAACATGCTGTTCGTCATAGCGTGGCGTTCCGAAAAATGTCAGGAAGATCAAGCGAAACATGTAAAAGGAAGTTAGCCCCGCGCCCACGATCCCCAAAAGCCAGAGAAGGAAATTCGCGCGAGGCCCCGCGCCGGCAGCCTCGAGAATTTCGTCCTTGCTGAAAAACCCGGCAAAACCGGGGATTCCTGCGATGGCCAGCGTCGCGATCAGCATCGTCCAGTAGGTAATCGGGATTTTCTGGCGCAGACCTCCCATTTTCATCATGTCCTGTTCGCCGCCCACGGCATGAATTACGCTGCCGGCCGCGAGGAAGAGCAGGGCTTTGAAAAAGGCGTGGGTCATGAGATGGAAAATACCCGCCGAGTAGGACCCCACGCCGCAGGCCAGGAACATATAGCCGAGTTGCGAAACGGTGGAGTAGGCGAGAACTCGTTTGATGTCGGTTTGCAGGAGGCCGATCGTCGCCGAATAGAAGGCGGTGATGGCACCTACGATTGCGACCACGAGCATCGCCATGGGTGCTCGGGAGAAAAGCGGGTTCATGCGCGCGACCATGTAAACGCCGGCGGTTACCATGGTGGCTGCGTGAATCAGTGCGCTGACCGGAGTCGGGCCTTCCATGGCGTCGGGCAGCCAGACGTACAGCGGCAACTGCGCGGATTTGCCCACTGCTCCAGTGAAGAGCAGGATCGAAATGGCGGTCAGTGTGGTCTCCGAAATCGGGTTGCTGGCCACGCTCTTGAAGATGGTGCCGAAATCGATGGACCCAAACGTCGCGAAGGTGAGCAGAACCCCGACGGTAAAGCCGTAATCGCCGATACGCGTGGTGATAAAAGCCTTTTTCCCCGCATCGGCCGCCGATTTCTTCAGAAACCAGAAGCCGATGAGCAAATAGCTGCACAGGCCGACACCCTCCCATCCGACGAACATCACGATCAAATTCGCCGCCATCACCAACGTCAGCATGAAGAACATGAAAAGGTTCAAATAGCTAAAGAAGCGGTAGTAGCCACCTTCGTGCGCCATGTAGCCGGTGGAATAAATGTGAATCAACCAGCCGACGAAGGAAACCACCAGGAGCATGACCAGGGTGAGCTGGTCGACTTGTAGTGCGAAATCCACGCGAAACGGGCCGGCAACCATCCAGGTGAAGTAATTGCCAACGAAGGGAAGCTGGTCGGGCGAGAGTTGCGAAAATTCGCGAACAAGCTCGAAGACCGACAGCAGGCCCAGCGTGACCGAGCCGACCGCCACGGAGTTGACGGCCGGTTGCGACCACCGCTTGCCGAACAAGCCGTTAACCGCCGAGCCTGCCAGAGGCAGCGCCAGAATGATCCAAAGATGGTGGAGAATCGGCATTAGAGCTTCAGATGGTTGATACGTTCAATGCTAAGGGATTGGCGATTCTGCGAAAGCATGATCACGACCGCGAGCCCCACCGCCGCTTCCGCCGCGGCAACTACGATCACGAAAAATACGAAGACCAGCCCGTCCACTTGATTGTGTGCGCGTGCAAAGGTGACGAACGCCAGATTGACCGCGTTGAGCATCAGTTCGATCGACATAAAAATGGTGATGACGTTGCGTTTGTACACAAAGGCGATCACCCCGAGACCGAAGAGTACGCCGCTGAGCACGAGATAGTACGATATCGGAACGACGCTCATTCCTGTTTCCTCGCCAGAACCAGCGCTCCCAGAATCGCGATCAGTATCAGAATCGAAGTCGCCTCAAAGGGGAACAGGAACTGCTGGAAAAGTTGCTTGGATAGCCTCTGGGTCGAATCGGGTCCGGCGATCAGCCCGCCCGTTACTCCCCCTCCGCCAGCTGGCGAACGCAGCAGCCAGTACGCGGCCCAGAAGATCAAAATAACGCCAAGCGGCAGGCCAATATACTTTGCCAGGCGGCTAAAGTCGGTGTGCTCCTCCGCGCCCGCGTTCAAGAGCATAATCACAAAGACGAACAGCACCATAATGGCCCCGGCATAGACGATGATCTGAATCGCGGCAATGAAAGGAGCGCCGAGGAGCAGGTACAGCACCGCCAGCGAGACCATGACCAGAACCAGCGAAAGCGCGCTATGAATCGGCTCCTTGGCCCAGATCAGCAGTAGCGCGCCAGTCACGGCGAGCACTCCGCACACGAAAAACAAGAGAAAGGGCACGCTCATCCGTGTTTCCCCCACCCGAATGCGAGCCAGGCCGCCGTCACGACCAGGTTGGCCAGGGAAACCGGTAACAGCAGCTTCCAGCCAAAGGACATGAGCTGGTCGTAACGAAATCGCGGCAACGTTCCGCGCATCCAGATGTAGAAGAACAAGATAATCAAGATCTTGGTTACAAACCAGAACGGCCCCAGGATCACAGCCGCCACCGCAGGCAGCAAACAGATCAGCCCGGCGCCAAAGCACAGCAGCGTAACAACGGCCAGTTGAATTCGCGCCATCCCGCGCATTTCCGTAACGGTGTCATATGCACAGTAGATTCCGAGCAGCACCAAGCCCGCGCCGGGCAGAAACTCTTGCCAGGTCCAGCTGTCCGGGAAAGGCGAGAGCCACCCGCCGAAAAAAAGAATGGTCGCCAGGCAGGAGACGGTGATCATGTTTGCGTACTCGGCCATGAAAAACATGGCGAATTTGAAACTCGAATACTCCGTGTGGAATCCCGCGACGAGTTCTGTTTCGGCTTCCGGCAAGTCGAATGGAACGCGGTTCGTTTCGGCAATCGCCGCGGTGAGATAGCAGAGGAAGCCGATGATCTGCGGGAACCCCCCCTGGTGGATTCCGAAAATGTTCCAATGCCAGAAGGGGCCGCTTTGCCCGCCAATGATTTCGTTGAAATTCAGGGTCCCGGCTACCAGCACCACGCCGACTACGGACATGGTCAGCGCAACTTCATAGCTGATCATCTGGGCCGAGCTACGCAGCCCCCCCATCAGCGGATACTTGCTGTTCGACGACCAACCCGCCAGCGCTACACCGTACACGCCCATGGAAGTGATGGCGAAAACCATCAGCAAACTAACACCGACGTCGGCCACGGAAAAGACCGCCTGCCCGTGCAAGAAGGCCACCGAGGGCGGCCCAAATGGGATCAGCGCGATCGCCGTGAGCGCCAGCGCAAACGCGATGAAAGGAGCAAGCGTGTACAGCAGCCGATCAGTGACGGGTGGCGCGATGTCTTCTTTGAAGAGAAATTTCAGGCCGTCGGCGAGCGGCTGAAGCAAGCCGTGGGCGCCCACGTAGTATGGCCCCCATCGCGATTGGATATGGGCGATGACTTTTCGCTCCAGCCAGGTGAGGTAGGCAAGTGCCGTCATCAAAAGAACCAACAGGACGGCTATCTTGATTATCGATGCCACCAGGACTGGGTGCTGGGAGATGAACTCCACGGTCTCTCTTTTGCCTCGTTGGTGGATGTGAGCCTGGAACAGTAGCGACCCAGGGTGCCGCTTGTAAACAGATAATCGTTTGAAGAGAAAACCGCTCCGGCCGGTGTTTGATAGGATTCGACCGCCCTGCCTTCAGGCGCCGCGAGTTCCGCACCGCCGCCGAGCAACGTGACCTGGGAGACGTCGTATCCGGAAACATGCTGGCGAATTTCATCGAGCGCCGCGGCCGGCGTCCGGAGACGGATCGGCGTACCCATACCCAGCAAACTGAGCTGGTGCGAAAGAATGCGCAGCAGGTCGAAATCGCTGCGCGGACCCTGCGGGTCGGTGGCCCGGTGCGTGAGTTGAACTTCGCCCGCGGTGTTCGTCAACGAACCTTCCTTTTCATAGGAACAGGCGGCCGGCAGAACCACATCGGCTCGTTGCGCGGTTTCGGTCAGGAACATCTCGTGCACGACGAGCAAGTCGAGGCCCGCGACGCGGTCCGCTTGCCCGGCTGGAAAATCCTTGAGTGGGTTTGCGCCCACGACATACAGGGCCTTGAGGTTCCCAGTCATGGTGGCCTCGAGCATCCCGCGCAGGGTCAGTCCCGCGGCGCTGGCGATTTCGCCGCCCCACAGCTTTCCGAATCGCGCCCGCTCCGCGGCATCGGAAAGCAGGGCATAGCCGGGCAAATGATCCGGCAGCATTCCCATATCGGCAGCGCCACGCGAATTCGAATAGTCACCCAGAGCCATGAATTTCGTTTTTCCGCCCAGACGGGCGGCGAAGGAGAGTAAGTCACGAATCGCCGCGCCTTGAATGTCTGCGCCGAAGGCGACTACGACGTCGGTCTCCGCTTCGAGCGCTGCTTTCAATTGTCTCAGCAGCTCGCCTGTTTTCGCATCGAATGGCCCTTGCCCGGTGGCCAGCCAATGCACTGCTTGGGCCTCGCTGCCCTGGGCCACTTCGACCACCATCTTGGCCTGGCGATGAATCTTGCTGGCACGGCTGTTAATTACGTACAACCCCAATCTGTGATGGCGGAAGCCCGTGCGTATCTGCCAAGCAACCAGGGGATTCTGGTTGTTCACATCATTGCCGATCAGCAGGACAGCGGGCGCGTTGTACAGATCGGCCATCGTCGCCAGCGAATCTTTCATTCTCGGGCCGAGCGCCCGAGCAAGTCCCGCGTAGTCCGCAGTCCGGTGATGATCGATATGGTTGGTTCCGAGTGTGATGCGCGCAAATCGACTCAGCAGGTAATTCTCTTCATTCGTGGTGTGGTTCGAGCCAATGACGCCGATGGCGTTCGCTTGGTGAGCATCGCGGACCTGTTTGAGCCTGCGCACGACTTCTTCAAGAGCGTCTTCCCAACTTGCCTGCTCAAGCTTCCCATTGCGACGCACGAGCGGCTGGCGGATGCGTTCCGCATGGGTCGTGAAATCGAAGGCGAAGCGGCCCTTGGCACATAGGAATTCGCCGTTCACTCCTGAGTGATCGCGATTATTCGCCCGCATGATTTCGTTGTTGCGGACGCTTAGGGTAGTTTTGCAGCCGTTCGAGCAATGCGCACAGGGACTGCTCACGTAAATCATCTCCCACGGTCGGGTGTGATACCGATACGTGCCGCTGGTCAGCGCACCAACCGGGCAGATGTCAATGCACATGCCGCATTCCTCGCAGGCGAGCTCGCCCGGCTTATTCGGCAGAATCGCCGAGTGCACCCCGCGGAGTCCAACCCCCAGCGCCTTTACGTCCATGCCTTCGTCGCACACCCGTACACAGCGGAAGCAGAGAATGCAGCGCGGCATGTCGTAATAAACGATGGGCGACCACTTCTCTTCGGGAACGTGCAGCTTTTCCTCAGCGAAGCGGGTCTTATCGAGGCCGTAGCGGAAGGTCATGTCCTGCAACTCGCACTCGCCGCCCTTGTCGCAGACGGGGCAATCGAGCGGGTGATTCGAGAGCAGGAACTCGATCATATCCTTGCGCGCTTTGCGGACCTGGTCGGTAGCCGTGTTCACGACCATGCCATCGGTCGCTACCAGCGTGCAGGCGGTCTGCAGTTTCCCCATTTTCTCCACTTCGACCAGGCACATCCGGCACGCCGCCTGAAGCGACATCCCTGGGTAATAGCAAAAAGATGGCACTTCGATACCCTGGGCCTTCGCTGCTTCGATGACCAGCGTTCCCGGCGGCGTCACCACTTGGCGCCCGTCGAGCGTAAATGTAATTTGCTTTTGCTCCGCCATGGCCCTCCGACTACTGCGCCCCTGCTAGCACTTCTGCAGGCTTATAAGCGCATTTCCCATGCAAATGATCCTCGAACTCGTTCCGCCATTTTTTCACGATGCTGATTGTCGGAAGGGCGGCCGCATCTCCGAGCGGGCAAAAGGTCCTGCCCAGCATGTTTTTCGAGAGTTCTTCGATCATGGGGATATCTTCTTCCCGGCCCCCCCCTTCATGAAAGCGATCAAGCATTTTTCGCAACCAGGTCGTGCCCTCGCGGCAGGGGATACACCAACCGCACGATTCGTGAGCGTAGAAGTGCATAATCCGGCGTGCTACGTCCACCATGCAGGTATCTTCGTCGATGACCACGGTGCCACCGGAACCCAACATGGAACCGATTTTGGCAACTGAATCGTAATCCATGGGGACGTCGATCTCATCTGCCGAGAGCAGTGGGCAGGAACTGCCGCCGGGAATTACGGCTTTCAGCTTCTTGCCGCCGGGAATGCCGCCGGCGACTTCCTCAATCAGCCGCCGCAAGGGAAAACCTAGCGGCAACTCGTAGATTCCAGGGCGATTCACGTGCCCGGAAATAGAATACAAGCGGGTGCCGCCGTTTCGGGGCGTGCCCAGATTCGCGTACGCCTCACCGCCCATGCGAATGATAGCTGGAACCGTGCTGAGCGTCTCGGCGTTGTTGATCACCGTCGGACAGTTGTAGAGGCCCACCACCGCCGGAAAGGGAGGACGGATGCGCGGATAACCGCGTTTTCCTTCGAGCGATTCCATCAGCGCCGATTCTTCGCCGCACTCGTATGCGCCGGCACCCGTATGCGTATGAAGCTCGAAATCAAATCCGCTGCCAAGAATATTCTTGCCCAGATATCCCCTGGCGTAGGCTTCGGAAATGGCTACATCCATGATGTCGATGATGTAGCGATACTCGCCCCGAATGTAGATGTAACCAAGATTCGCATTCACCGCACGGCCGGCGATCACCATGCCTTCGATCAGCTGGTGCGGGTCCATTTCCATCAGCGGACGATCCTTGCATGTTCCCGGTTCGCTTTCGTCTGCGTTGGCCAGGATGTACTTCGGTTTGTTCGTCTCCTTGGGTACGAAGCTCCACTTCATGCCGGCCGGGAAACCTGCGCCACCACGCCCCCGCAGATTCGCCTTTTTCATTTCCTCGATGATCTGATCGGGCGTCATCTGCTTGAGCGCTTTTCCGAGGGCCTGGTAGCCCTGCTGTTCTAGATAGACGTCGATCTTGCGCGAATCGGGAACGCCGAATCGCTGGCTGATGACCAGGACTTCGGCAGGCAGGCGTTGGTGGAGAGAGCCGGAAGTCACCGGCACCGGCTGCGGTTTTCTGCCTTGCTCCAGTTGCTCAAAAAGGGCATCAACCTTATCCGCGTCGAGATTCTCGTAAAAGTCATAATTCACCTGCATGCATGGCGCGCCGGTGCACGCGCCCATGCACTCGACCTCCTCCAGCGAGAAAGTGCCGCTGGGCGAGACTTCCTTGTGTCCGATGCCAAGCCGTTTCTTAACGTGCTCAAAGAGTTCGTTGCCGCCGCGCAGCATGCAGGAAATATTCGTGCAGACCTGGATGTGATACCGGCCGGCCGGCTTGCGCCGCAGCATCGAGTAGTATTCGAGCGTCTCCTCGACTTGCAGCCTGTTCAAATCCAGGCGGGTGGCAATCTCGTCGATGAGTTCATCGCTCAAGAAACCGACATGGTCCTGCCCGTAGAGCAGCATGGGAATCAACGCGGAGCGCTTCACGGGATAACGGCTTACCAAGGTCTTAAATTTTTCGTCCAGCTGCGGTGGCAGTTCCATTCGATGTTCGCGCTTACGAAATTAGCGGTCCACTTCTCCGAGCACAATATCGGTTGTGCCGATGCAGGTAACCACGTCTGCGATCAACCGGCCTTCGCAAAGCTTCGGCAGCGACTGCAGGTTTACAAAGGACGGCGTACGAAACTTCACGCGGTACGGTTTGGCTGATCCGTCGCTGGCCATGAAAACTCCGAGTTCGCCGCGCGGTGATTCGATGAGCTGATAGACCTCGCCCGGCGGCGGCGCGAAGCCTTCGGTGAAAATCTTGAAATGGTAAATCAGGCCTTCGATCGAGGTCTTCATTTCTTCACGAGAAGGGGGGATAACCCCGGGCACCTCAGCCCGGAAGGGGCCCTCCGCGGGGATCTTGTCCATGGCCTGCCGAATGATCTTCAAGCTCTCGCGCATCTCCGCGACGCGCACCGTGTACCGCGCGTAAGAATCGCAGTCATTCGAAGTCTTCATTTCAAAATCAAACTCGTCGTAGCTCGAGTAGGGAAACACTTTGCGGACGTCATAGGGCACACCGCTCGCGCGCAGGAGCGGACCGGAAATTCCCATGGCCATCGCGTCTTCCGGGCTCAAGTAGCCGATGCCCTTGGTCCGCGCTATCCAGATGCGATTTTCGGTTAGCAACTCCTCGTACGCGTCGATATGCCCGGGCATCACATCGACCACGCGCTTAACCTGGTCAAGCCAGCCCGGTGGCGGTTCGAGGGCTAGCCCGCCGATTCGGAAGTAGCTGGTCATCATCCGCTGGCCCGACACATACTCATAAATCTTCAGGATCTCTTCGCGCTCGCGGAAGCAATACAAGAAAACCGACATCGCTCCGAGATCAATCGCATGTGTCCCCAGCCAGACTAGATGCGAGCTAATGCGGGTCAGCTCGGTGAGCAGCACGCGGATGTATTGTGCGCGCTTGGGAACCTCGATTCCTATGAGCCTTTCAGCGGCCAGACAGAAGGCCAGATTGTTCGACAGGGGTGCCAGGTAGTCGATGCGGTCGGTGAGCGTGATGCACTGCGAATACGTTTTCGCTTCGCAGGACTTCTCAATTCCTGTGTGCAGGTATCCGATGACCGGCTTCGCTTTGAGGACGGTTTCTCCGTCCAGTTCAAGGATCACGCGCAGCACGCCATGCGTTGACGGGTGCTGCGGGCCCATATTGAGGACCATTGCCTCGGCTGGGCCGACGGCAGTGTCGATCGTTGTCATGGCGCAAAAGCCTTCATTTCGACTAACGGTACCCCTCGACCGGGTAATCCTTCCGTAGCGGATACCCTTCCCACTCGTCCGGCATGAAAATCCGGGTCAGATCGGGATGCCCGTCAAAACGGATACCGAAAAGATCGAATGCCTCCCGCTCGTGCCAATTCGCTGTTGGCCAAACGGGCGTCACCGAGTGAAGGAGCGGCTCTTTACCGGGCAACTTTACTCGCACCCGCAATCGCTCGTTTCGATCAAGACAGAGCAGGTGGTAATTGAGCTCAAAGCGCGGCTCGAGCGGAAAACGGTCAACCGGCGTAATATCTGAAAGATAGGTGAAGCCTAAGTCGCGCGCCAGAACCTCGCAGGTGCGAAGGAGACTGCGCACAGGCACGACGACAGTCGTTTCGCCTCTGAAATCAATCACTTCGGCGACCGCTTGCGAGTCCCAGTCCCTGAGCTTTTGCACTACAGGGTTTTTCCCAGCTTGCTCTGATTCCACTCTGTGTGAATCCGGCTCCAGCCGAGGCGCCTATTTATTCCAATCGAGCGCGCCTTTTTTCCAGAGGTAAAGGTATCCGACGAAAAGAATGATAATGTAGAGCAACATCTCCACAAAGCCAAAAACTTTCAAGTCCTTGTAAACCAGCGCCCAAGGATAGAGAAAGATGGCCTCGATATCGAACAAGATGAAAACCAGGCCCACCATGTAGAAATGGACTGGGAAAGGCTGCCGCGCATCGCCCGTCGGAGCAATCCCGCACTCGTACGGCTGCTCTTTCTCGCGAGACGGCTTGTGTCTTCCGACCAGGGCAGAAAGCGTCACCAGCGCACCGGACGTAATGCACGCCAGTATAAACATGAGCAAAAGGGGCCCGTAACTGTCGAGGTAGTTGCTGTTCATTTTGCGCGCATTGCTATAATAACTTTCGAGACTAGGTCGGTCAAATGCAGCACGGGTTGTCCCGGGCTGCGCAAATTTTGCACAATTTGGCGCTGAGAAAGTAACACTGGATGAGCTCTGGCTTCAACACAGATGTGCGCGTGGGCGATCGGGTGTTTCACGTTCAGACCGAAGATCGCGGCCCGAGCCATCCCCTAATCGACACAGCGATTTATCTGCAGGGGCGGGTCGTGCACCGCCATTGCATCAGCTACGATCCCCAGACGCTTCTTACCGAGTTAGGCAACGATGCGCTGCACAAGCGCGTCGAACAGCAGCACCGGACTTTAATCGAAGACCTGAGAACGGGCAAGATCGACGGCGAAATTGCCGGGGCCAGCCCACACAGTTCTCAACCCGGTAGAGTTCAAGTGCAACTGCTGAACGCCCAGTCTTGGCTTTCGGGAGGCAAAGTTTCCCTCGATATCGAAGTGTTGGGGGCTGACGATCAGCCTACCTCGGGCATTCAGGTCGAGGCCGAAATCGAAGGTGCCCTGCGGGACGCGCAACATCGCTCGACGACCGATGAGCGCGGTCGCACACATATCGAGTTTCCCTTGCCGCCGCTCGGCAAGGGCGACCTTGCGCTGGTCATTCGCGCGCACCAGGATGCCGCCAAGGACGAAATCCGCTTCACCATGCGCTCGCGCCAAGCACCGGCTGCGAATGCAGCTGGCAATCAGCTGACCGGTTCCTGACGCGAAAATGACGGTTATCATCAACGGCGAGCCCCGCGAAGTCCCCGGCGGGCTCACGGTGATCGGCTTGCTCGAACACCTCGGCATGCGAAAGGATCGCGTTGCTATTGAGCGCAATCTCGATATCTTGCCGCGCGCGCAGTGGCAGGAAACACTCGTGCAGCCGAGCGACAGCTTTGAGATCGTCCAGTTCGTGGGTGGTGGTTAGCGCCTTTGCCAGTCGTCGGACCGCGAACGGCCCGCGGGCTCCAGGCATGGTCAGAGTACGCCAGCAGCGATCGGCGCTAGCGCAAATGCCCCATTTTGCGCCGTTTCGTTTGCAAATACGCGCGCGAATGATGGCTCGTCGGCGGGCGGCAGGGAACTCGCTTCACCACGCGAATGCCGCTGCGTTCGAGCTGTTTGATCTTATCGGGGTTATTTGACAACAGGCGCACCGAACGGACTCGTAAAGCCTTCAGCGCCGCGGCTGCGAAATCGTAATCCCGAGAATCGGCGGCAAATCCAAGCCGTCGATTGGCCTCGACGGTGTCAAGTCCCTCATCCTGCAGCTGGTACGCCTTCAACTTGTTGATCAGCCCGATGCCCCGGCCTTCCTGCGGGAGATACAGCACGATTCCCGCCGGTTCTTTGATGATTTTCCGCAATGAAAACTCAAGCTGAGCCCGGCAATCGCAGCGCTCGCTGGCGAAAACGTCCCCGGTCAGGCACTGTGAATGTATGCGCACGAGTGGCACGCTGTCTTCTGTCACATCGCCGTGCAGTATCGCTACGGCTTCTTCGCTCAAACGGCGTCCCTGTATGCCTAAGACGGTGAATGGCCCAAAGCGCGTCGGCAACGCTGCCCGAGACACCACATGTACTCGCCCGGTATGTCCCCTCTGCCTCATGTGTGAGTCGTTCAGTATAGCAGGCCCGACCGCGGCAGACCCGAGCGACCGCTCTATGGCGCGCGCCGCTGTGTCGATTTCGAGCAGTTTCGTTCGACTAACCACCAGGAGGAAGAACCTCGAGCCTCCGAATCTAACTTGCATATTGCAAGTAAGTGTCATATCGTGCGGGCGCCGTGCTAGGGAGGCAAAAACGTCGGTCCGATTGCCCGGTGAGCCTCTCGCTCGAGGTTCTAGGCGACCGCTGGTCGCTGCTGATCGTTCGTGACCTGATGGTTCGCGGGTTCAGAACCTTCAGGGAATTTGAGCGCTCCGGCGAGGGCATCGCAACAAA
>Ga0306920_100000215_pt1 | contig 67750 bp, 60 predicted proteins | sample flu12Cox44000170_FD_204666 | JGI IMG/M metagenome (GOLD analysis project Ga0306920, IMG submission 204666) | Lab enrichment of tropical soil microbial communities from Luquillo Experimental Forest, Puerto Rico - flux4day.12C.oxic.44.000.170 (v2)... | ecosystem: Environmental > Terrestrial >...
GCTCCGTTGCATTGAAGCAAAATGACGAGAGGGTTTAAAACTGCGTGCAGATCAAGGGACGAAACGATGAATTCGAAAACAAAGATTCGATGGAGAAAGGAGCTTGAAGATTACGACAGTGGTGAAGGGCTCGATTTTTGCAGCGGCGCTGGGACTAGCGTGCTTGCTGCCGGTAACAACGCATGCGCAGGCGGATGTCTCGCCCGACGTCTATGAGAACGTCAGCAACGAAACGATTGCGGCCCAGCAGCAGCTACTGGTAGCCAATAACGCAGAGCCATCGAAGTGCGCTGCAACGGCGAAACGATGAATATCCGCGCGCAGGAACTGACTGGCAACCCTGCGGCGAGCCATAGCGCGGTGCTGGTGCGGAAATCGCATGACGGACGCAGGCTCGAAGCCGTGTACGTGCAGCAGTTGAACCTGGTGTTTTACCTGGACACGAACACGGCGACACGGTCTGGGCAGATGGAGCGGCTGCCGATTTCGTAAGACTTAGAAGTGGAATTTTGCGCGGACAAGGAACGCCTCGCCGAACGAGCCCCGGGGAGGCGTTCGTGTTTCTGTGGGCGATAATTTAATAATTCAAGGACCGCGAAGAAATAGCTGTGAGGGACCCGTTTTACCGCCGATTAGAAAAATGCAAGTTGCTGATTTTAAAGTGCTTGAAAGGAGATTTAGTCGCGTTACCGTTCCTAGAGAACATTATACTCCGTCCCTTCTAGGCGATCAATATGCCGTCAGACGGCGACCGTCGAGCGCTCACGGGAGCGCCGCCGGTGGTAGTGCATGGAGATGTCGAGGTACACGTTGCCTGATGGCGTCTCGAAGCACAGGATCGTGGCTTCAGAGTCCTGCCCGGCGGCGGCGCACTGTTTCTCGGTGAGCACGGCGGGAGGAAACACTTTGAATTGGAAGCCCCGATCGTTGAGCTGCGTGACGGCGTTTCCGATCACCATGTTGGCGAGCTCACAGACGGCTTCGCGGACGATTGGCTGCGACGAATCGACTTCGTCTCCCGCCAGGTAGCTCGCAACCTGTGCGGCGGCTTGCGGATCCATATCGAGAATCACGCGACCTTGAATTTCTCCCTTGAAGTTGACGGAAGCGGCAAGGCCTTTACGGCGGTAGCCTTCTTCCTCCATCGTGAGGTCGACGATGCGCGGGGCCGTCTTCATCATTTCGGCAAGAACTGCGTCGAGCGAGCCGATGAAGGGCTGAATCAGGTCCATTCTCATCGATCTTTCTCTCCTCCGGCGTGAACGGGTGATGCGACGCCTTCATCATTGAGCACGTAGCGGATGATTTCGTAGAGCGCGTCCGGCTTTACCGGCTTTTGGACGAAGTGGCGCGCGCCTTTTTGAAGCGCGGCCAGGATGTTGTCCTGGTAGCCGACGGAAGAAACCATGACGATGCGCGCGTCGGGATGTCCCTGGACGATGCGCTCGACGGCCTCGATGCCTTCCATCTGAGGCATGGTGATGTCCATAAGGACGATGTCGGGATTGGTGCGAGAGTATTCGGTGATGGCGGTGCAGCCGTCACCGGCTTCGCCAGCGACCTGGCCGCCGAACGATTCGACCATCTTCGCAAGACTCTTGCGGGCGAAGACGGAGTCGTCAACGATGAGGTAGCGAGCAGCTTGGTTGTCCTTCTTGCGCGTTAGGGCTTCGAATTGTTTCATAACTATCTCCTTCGAGAAATCTCGCGATCGGCGGCTGGGGTGGCCGCGGAGTACTCCGGCAAGCATTTCGATTGCATCACACCGGCTAAATTTGAAAGGGAAACCACGCGATCGGCAAAGCCGCGTTCAATGGCAGCGCGAGGCATGCTATCGACGACGCACGTTTCCGGGCTCTGGGCGATCGTAATTCCGCCAGCGGAGTGGACAGCGGCCATGCCGGCAGCGCCATCGTCGCCCATGCCGGTCATCAAAATGGCCAGGGAATTATTTCTAAATTCTTGAGCGACCGACTGGAACAAGACATCGACCGAAGGCCGGTGGCCGTTGACGCGAGGCGCATCCACGAGAATTGCGATGTTGCCGTGTTCCATCTGGCGCACTTTCATGTGCCGGTTGCCGGGACAAATGAGCGCGCGGCCGGCGAGCAAGAGATCGCCGGACTGCGCTTCCTTTACTTCGATGGCGGAGGATTCATCGAGCCGTTGAGCGAACATTTGGGTGAAACCTTCGGGCATATGTTGCACGACGAGAAGGCAGCCGGGAAAATCCTCCGGCAGCTGAGAAAAAAGATATTGGAGGGCGTTGGGACCGCCGGTAGAAACGCCAATAGCAACGATGCGGGAAGGCCAATGAGGCATTGACGAGCGGCCCGATTCTTTTCGTCTTGATGAAGGAATCGTGATGATCATCTTGGGGGCGCCGGATGCCGCGGCGACTTTGATCTTGATGGCGAGTTCGGCGGCGATCTGATCGATGCGGCCTGCCGCGGCGTCCTGAGGCTTGGCGACAAAATCAAATGCGCCGAGAGCGAGAGCTTTTAGCGTGAGAGTGGCGCCGCGATCTGTTTGCGAGCTGACGACGATCACGGGAACCCGGTGTTTGCGTGTGATCTGGCGAAGCATCTCGATACCGTCCATGCGGGGCATGTCCAGATCGAGCGTCACGACGTTCGGATGAAGCTCGGTGATTTTTTTCAGGCCGAGCTCGCCGTCCATCGCCGTGCCGACCACTTCAATCGAAGGATCGTGCATAAGCGCCTGGGGGATCAGCTTGCGCATGAGCGCGGAATCGTCAACAACGAGGACGCGAATTCGTTCGCTCATGCCGTGGCTCCCACCGCCGGAATTCGCGAAAGGTGCGCAATCACCGCGGGAACGTTGAGAATCAGTACAACTGTGCCATCACCAATTATGGACGCTCCGCTGACAAGCGCAGAAGTGACAAGACGATCTTCGAGCGCTTTGATGACCAGCTCTTCTTCACCCATCAGGCTGTCGACGATGAGGCCAAATTTACGATTGCCCGCACCGATGACGACGACGAAGACGCGCTTGGAGCGCTCGGCCCTGGGTTTCGACTCGAGGCGTTCGAGACGAACGAGGGTGAGAACCTGCTCGCGCAACTGAAAGACTTCGTGCTCGTCGACGTGGTGGATTTCATCGTCGGCAATCCGGGTGATTTCAACCACGGAAGTGATCGGAACGGCGTAGAGGCGCCCGGTCACGCGAAACAGAAGTGCCTGGATGCTGGCGAGAGTCAACGGGACCAGCAGGCGGAATGTGGTTCCTTTGCCGGGCTCGCTTTCGAGCTCAATTGCGCCTTTCAATTTGGAAAGAGCGCCCTGCACCACGTCGAGCCCCACGCCTCGGCCGGAAATTTCTGTGACGTGATCGGCTGTGCTGAGCCCGGGCGTGAAAATGAGGTGAAGCACCTCGGAATCAGTGAGCCTGGACGCCACTTCCCGCGTAAGGATGCCGCGCTCGATCGTGCGATCGACGATTTTCTGGCGATTGAGTCCCCGCCCATCATCTGAAACTTCAATGACTACCTGATCGCCTTCATGGTAGGAATCGAGGCGGATCGAGCCGCGCGCGGGTTTTCCGGCAGTCAGGCGCTCAGCGGCGGATTCAATGCCGTGGTCCGCAGCGTTTCGAACCAGGTGAGCCAGCGGTTCGGCCAGCACGTCAAGGATGCTCTTGTCGAGATCCGTGTTCTGCCCCGACACTTCCAGTGCGATGTCCTTGTTCTGCTGCTTGGCCACATCGCGGACGATTCGAGGGAAGCGGCGGAAAAGCTGGTCAACGGGAACCATGCGGATTTTCATTACGGATTTTTGAAGCTCGCCAAGCACGCGCGATTGGAAGGCCAGCGCATCGGAGAATTTTCCGCGCAACGGATCTTTCGAATGGCTGCGCTCGAATTCGTTGATGGTGCGCTGCAACATCGATTTGCCAATAATCAATTCGCCGACCAGGTTCATAACCGTTTCGATACGCGTGGCGTCCACGCGTAGAGAATTCTCAGCTGCGTGCGAAATACCCCCCGGCGCGCTGCCGGCATGCGTGTCGTCCAAATGTCCGGGTGCTACATGTTCGGAGCCGCTTACTCCAGCAGAGATTGCAGCGGCTTCGGATTCAAGAAGTATGTCTAGAAGGTCACGCGGCTTCGTCTGCTGTTCCGCAATCTCGTGGATGGAAATGCGCGCGACGACAGATGGCACCTGGCAGCGTTTCCGAATCCAGTCGGCAGACTTTGGTGTTGAGAGAGCTGCCTCGATGACGCCGGATTGTTGCAGGTCTGCCGCCTTCTCGGGACGCTGGGCGAGTACTTTCCCGGCTCCTTCCAGCGCCTTGCGAACCAACTCGAACGCAGCGGCAGGCAGCGATTCAGAATCGAGATACAGGGCGACGTTGTAGATGTGGTCGCCACGACGGAGCGCTTCCGCGATCATCAGGAGCTCATACTCGGTCCATTCAAATGTGGCTTCGCGGGCAACCTGTTTCGGCTGCACGACGGGCTTTGTAAGCAGGCGCTGAATGTGCTCGCGCAGCGCGCCACCCGCCGGGGGCTGCAGATCATTGCGGTAGGCAGCCAGCATCTCGTGGAACGTGTCAGCCGCGGCGAGCACCACTTCCGGAATCAACCCGGCATGCTGTTGAGCAAGCTCAGGGGTGAGCACATCTTCGAGTTCATGAGCGAGTTCGCTCAGTTCACGGAATCCGCAAGCAGCCGAATCGCCTTTGAGAGTGTGAACAGCGCGACGAACACTGCGGAGGTGTTCCTTGTCACCCGGATGGTCTTCCAGCGCGAGTCCGGCCTCATTCATGGCCTGGAGAATTTCCGCGGCGCTCTCAAAGAAGAGATCGCGGAGTTCCGCAGCACGCTCGTCGGGGAAAAATGTCACTGGGCACCCTCGACGCTTTGGTAGACCGTAGCGTTGTTCTGATGAATCATGTGAAATGATTTTGTCAGGCCGAAAAGACTCTCCGCGTGGCCGACGAACAGATATCCCTCGGAGTTCAAGCAGCGGTGGAATTTTTCAACGAGACGCTTCTGCTCGGCTTCATCAAAGTAAATCATCACGTTCCGGCAGAAGATCACATCGTTGCGCTGAGGCAAATACTCGGCCTTCAGATTGTGAAAGTCGAACTGCACCAAATTCTTAAGCGCGGTCTTAACCACGTATTTGTCGGCAACTTTATCGAAATAGCGAAGGCGGCAGGTGTAATCCACGGTTTCCATCTGTGCTTCGGTGTAAATGCCCTGCTGCGCCGTGAGCAGGGCGGAGTAATTGATGTCCGAAGCAAGAATCTCCACTTTCCATGGCGGCGGAATCAAAGGTTTGGGAGTGGGCATCTCGAAGGGCAAGGGATTACGCAGGTAGTAGTAGGCGAGAGCGTCGCAGACGAGGATCGCGAGCGTGTAAGGTTCCTGCCCCGTTGAGCAGCCGGCGCTCCAAATCCGAAGCGCCCAATCCCGGCGCCCCTGCTTGCGTTTCAGAATTTCTTCGAGCACGACTTTTTGGAAGAGGTCGAGTTGTGGGCGGATGCGAAAGAAGCTCGTCTCATTGACGGTGAGGTTCTCAAGAAGAGCCGTGAGCTCCTGCTTTCCTTCGCGGCTGGTGAGCAAGCGGTAGTAGCTATAGAACGAATCCATCTGGCAGGCCTTCAGGCGGCGCTGCAGGCGATCGCGTAGAAAATGGGTGCGGCGCTCATCGAAGTACATGCCGCATTCCTGATAGACGAGAGTCTGCAGGAGCTTGAGCTCAGGATCCGTGAGTGGAACTTCCGTAGTGAGTGTGGGCATTCGCTCCTCGTCGAAATTGCCTTAGCGATCGACGACTAATTGCGTGTGGTGCTGCCAACCGGAACAGCGGCAGGTTCAGAGAATTCCTCCAGCCGCCGCAATTCCCCGCGCTGCAAGATTTTGTTGAGGTCGAGCAGAATCACGAGGCGGCCCTTCAATTTTCCGACGCCCGTGATGTAGTCGAGCTCACCTTCCTGAAAAACCGAATGAGGCGCTTCAATTTCCGAAGGCGCAATGCGCAGAACCTCGGAAGCGGAATTCACCATCAGGCCGATGCGGCGCCCTTCCATCTCGACGACGACGACCCGATTTTTCTTGCTGGGCTCCGTAAGCTTTTCGTTGAAACGCTTGCGCAGGTCTATCACGGGAATGATCCGGCCGCGGAGGTTGATGACGCCTTCAATGTAATCGGGAGCGTTGGGCACGGAGGTGATTTCCGGCACGCGCACAATCTCGCGAACGATGGAGATGGGCAGGCCGAAGGTCTCACGGCCAATCCGAAATCCGACGACCTGTATTTCCTTGTCCATAGTTTTCCCGCCGCTCAGGTGCGAGCCATCTCCGCATATTCGCGTGCGCCGCTGTGGCGCTCCGAGGCTCGTGCGGACCGCCGAGGGGGGAACCGGCGACTGTCAGAATGGCCATCATCTATAACGAACCGGTCCATGGAATCGAGGAGATTGCGGGAAAGCTTGGACATCTGATCGGCGGCTGCGGCAAGTTCCGTGGAACTCGAAGTGGATTGCTGCACGAGTTCCCGCATTTTTTCCATGGCGCGGACGACGCCCTGCGCGCCGGACGCCTGTTCCTCGACGGAAGAAGTGATCTCCTGAGTGATTTCCGTGAGGCGGTTGGTGGCCTTGGCGATTTGCGAAGAACCGCTTGACTGCTCGGTGGTGGCCGCGCCAATTTCCTGCGAGAACTTGTAGACTTCGGAAACCACGGCTGAAATCTTCTCGAGCGCGCCGCTCAGCTCCTTATTAAGAACCAACCCCTCCTGGACCATGGAGGTGCTCTTTTCCATGTTGTCCACGGCTTCGCGAGCTTCCTTTTGAATACCTTCGATGAGTTCGGAGATTTCTTTTGTGGACTGAGTGGATTTCTCAGCGAGCTTGCGAACTTCTTCCGCGACGACCGCGAAACCCAAGCCATGCTCACCGGCGCGAGCCGCTTCAATCGCAGCGTTGAGCGCGAGAAGGTTGGTCTGCTCCGCGAGGTCGTCAATCACTTCGATGATTTTGCCGATGTCGTCCGCACGGCGGCCGAGCACGTCGATAATTTCCGCCGAGGATTGGATTGCGTGACTCGTGCGGTTCAAGCCCGCCGTTGCTTTTTCCATGGTGACCATGCCCGTCTGGACTTCATCGCGCGAGCGGTGCGAAATATCCACGAGCAATTTCGCGGTGTCCGCAACTCGCTGGATAGAGGTGACCATCTGGTCGATGGATGCGGAAGTTTCTGCGACGCTTGAACCCTGCACCTGCGTGTTCTTGACGACGTTCTGTACGTTGATGCTCATTTCGTGCATCGTGCTGGTGACTTCATCGATCGCCGACGCGGCTTGTACACTCACTTTCGCCGATTCATCCGACGCGCTGGCCATTTGTCCTGCGCCGCTGGCAACCTGAGCCGCGCTATCGCGCACCTGGCGGACGAGGTCGCGAAGACCCTGCGTCATGCGGGCGAACGCTTTGGCCATCGTGTCCTGCTGAGAGCGCGGCATCACGCTGACGGAGAGTTGACCTTCCGCGATAGCAGCCGAGACGTCGGCCATCTCTTTGAGGTGGACAATCATCTTGTTGAAATTGTTGGCAAGCATGCCTACTTCGTCGGCGCGATGGATATCAATGGATTGTTCGAGATCGCCGGTTTCGCCGATCCGTTGAGCGACTTCAATCAGTTGATTCACGGGTTCGCGAATCGTTTTGGCGGTGAAGAAAGCGATGCAGACTCCAAGGAGAATCGCAACCAGCGTACCGGCAGTTGTGATGATGGTGCTCAGAGTCGTTGCTGATGCGGCGGAGGCGTTGGAATCCTGGAGCGTCTTGCGGACACCTGTGCTTGCGTCGTTGAGGACGCTGGCCGATTTCGTCGTCCACGAGGCCGGATCGTGCTGCAGGTAATAAATTTGAAGATCGGAGACGGTGGCATCGCCGGCGTCCACTTGATGGCGCTTCGCGATCATTTGTTTGGCGAAATTCTCGGCCCAGTTGTGTTCGTTCTCCTCGACCTGCCCGAAGGCGGCCCGAAGATTCGAGTCGTTGCCTTTTCCCTCGCCGTCTTTCAAAAGGCCGAGCAGATTGGAAATTCCCTTGTTCGTTTTCTCCTCGTCGCGCAAGTCGCCGCTTAAGAGATAGTTTTCGAGAAAGAGGCGATTTTCCATCATCTGAAAACGCACATTCTCGATGATTTCTACATCGCTCAGCGTGGCCGCTGCGGCCGAGCGCGCGGCGTGCTCGCGCACCACCGTGAACATGTTGACCACGAAGAGTGCCAGCATAATCGCCAGAATGGCGCCGAATCCGAAATAGAGCTTTCTGCGGATCGTCATGACTTACGCCTCCACTGCATGCCCATCGGTGCGTTCTCCCCCCACCGGAGAAGCGCCCGTGCCGTCTAATTGAAATCGAATTCGATGATCTCGCTGCTTTCTTTGGGAGCTGCCTCAAAGCGCCACTTCTTGATCGCGTCCAACGCAGAACCGACCAGCAGCGGGCTGCCCCCAACTACCTTCGTGCTGGTTACCCGGCCATCGGGCGAGATAGTCGCCTCGATTTTGACCTTACCTGTGACGTTCATTTGCTTTGCGAGGGCTGGAAAATCTGGGACGACCCTGGTTTTGACCTTGCGCTTGGCCGTGTCGGCGGGAGTGTTTTGCGCCAAAGCCTTCGGAACCAGGAGCGCAGATGTCGACAAGACCAGAGCGAGGACCAAAGCGCTTGAACAAACCCTTAGTTTCACGCTGACCCCCTACCCGGGGCAGACAAAGCCCCAGTAATAGAAATTGCAATGGGGATGCCATGTAAGTAGATGTCTTTCTGCAGGCACGGTAACAGGCAAAGAACAAATTAAGGAGCCTGTAATCAATAGCATAGAAATAAGTGGAATGCCTTGAGTGCAGTTTGATTGGCCGGGCAATCGTCTCAGCTGGTAGAAGAAACGCTTACTCTAGTCTCAGAATGCGACAGTCTCAGATTGCACCTTTCGGCAACACCAAACGCGACCTGCCTTGACTCAAATTGAGATTAGAAAGTAACGTCATTGCGCAACAGAACGCGCAGCCCCTCAAACTTCATGCGTGCATTGCGACGAACACGGGATGTGTCTTCTGACCTTGACGGCTCCCTGGAGAGCCTGCTGAGCCAGTTCTCCGCCACGACTCTCGAACTAAATCCATCGCTAGGGACTTCGGAGTTTGCGCGACGCCTAACAGAGCGGACGGCGCAAATGCTGGGAGCACGGGCAGCGGTGCTTGCCGTAGTGCGGGATTCGGAATGGTCGATCGCAGGCTTGAGCGGTCCAGCCCAGCGCTGGGATGCGAAGATTCAGCAGCTTTTAGCGACCGCCTTGGCGGGGCAGGCGACGGTACCTGCATCGGAATTGCGCTCAGGCGCTGCGGCGGTGCTCTTTGGTCGGGCGGTGGCAGATGCGTTGGGCTGGCATGAGGCAGTGCTCGCGCCGCTGCGGGGAAGCGAAAACGAACTACTTGGCGTGCTTTGCCTGGTGGATTTACGCGGGATGACGGAGATGGACAGGCAGCTCCTGGGGGCGCTCGTGGGACACGCCTCGGTCGCACTTGAAAATGTGCGGCTGTTTTCGCGGATTGAGCGGTCGCGGAAACAGTGGGTGGAGGATTTCGACGCGATCTCGGACCTCATCATCGTGCACGACGCGGACAACCGAGTGCTGCGGCTGAATCGCGCGCTGGCGGATCTGTTGAAGGTAAAGCCAGCCGAGGCGGTAGGCCGGGATATGGGAAGGCTCGAACTACTAGGGTCGAGCATACAGGCAGGGCGCTGCCCCTTCTGCCGGAACCCCACTGCCCTGCACGAGGAGTCTATTTTTCCGGTGTCCGACCGGTCCTACCTGGTGTCTGCATCGCGTATTCATAGCGGGCACAACAACGACCTTCGTACGATTCATGTGGCGAAAGACATCAGTGACCGTCGCGAGGCGGAGCGGCGATACCGTCGCGAGCGCGATTTCAACAAGAACATCCTCAACAACACGCAAAGCATGATTCTGGTGCTGGATACGGCTGGATTGATTAGCTATGCGAACCGCCGCTGTTTTGAGGCGGGATATCAACAGTCGGATCTGTTGGGGCATTCGCTCACCGACATTGTGGCGCTGTCGCGAAGGTCTGTGCTTAAGGAGATGCTAGAGCGGGCCCTGCATGGGACTGCGGTGGACAATCTCGAAATGCCGGTGGTGCGGGGGAACAGAACCGCTGGACAGTTTTCGATCAGCTTGAGTCCGATGCGGGACGAGCAGGGCGACATCAATAGCATCGTTGTGGTGATGACGGACGTGACTGAGGCCGCAGATTTGCAGTCGAAACTGATGCACACGGAAAAAATGGCGGCGCTGGGCCAGCTCGTTTCCGGTGTGGCGCATGAGGTGAACAATCCTTTGGCGGCCATCGTCGGTTTCACAGATTTGCTGCTTGAAAATCCGCAAGTTCCCGAGACGGCAAAAGAAGAGCTTCGCGTGGTTCTTCAAGAGGCGCAGCGCACTCGGGTGATCGTTCAAAACTTGCTTAGCTTTGCGAGGCAGATGCCGGCACAGCGTGAACCCGTACAGGTGAACAACGTTCTGCGCCAAACGCTCAAGCTTCGCGCATACGACTTTTCGAATCACGGCGTAGAGCTCGTCGAACAGTATGAAGAGGACTTGCCAGTGGTTGTGGGGGATCCGCACCAACTGCAGCAGGTGTTTCTCAACATCTTGAACAACGCCTATGACGCGATTCAGGAGACGCGGCGGCCGGGGAGAATCGAAGTGTTGACGACGCAGCGAGCGAACGAGCTCGAAGTGCTGATCCGCGACAATGGGCCGGGGATTCTGCAGCCGGAGCGGATTTTTGATCCGTTCTTCACGACGAAGGAAGTGGGTAAGGGCACGGGACTTGGCCTGAGCATCTGTTACGGGATCGTGCGGGCGCACCGGGGAGAAATCACGGCTCGCAATAATCAAGACGGCGTGGGGTGCACGTTCATTGTGCGGCTGCCTGTGGGGACGCACACCGCAGAACTGGGCGTCGCAAAGGCCGGCCAATGATGATTACGAGCGGGACTGCTGCCGTGGCGCGCGGGCGAATCCTGGTGATCGAGGATGAGCCGTCCGTGGCGGCGTTCTTGCGAATCGCACTCGAGCGGCGAGGGTATCAAGTCGTGGCATCCGCTTCGGCCGTGGAAGGATTGCAGCTTCTGGCTGCGGGCGATTTTCGTGGCGTGATTTCGGATTTTCGCACGCCCGGAGGTATTACGGGAGTCGATGTCCACGACTGGCTCGAGCGTCACCGGCCTGAACTAGCCTCACGAATCATTTTCATTACGGGCGACACTGCGAGCGACGAAACGATTGCTCTGCTTGCGCAAGCCGGCACTCCTTGCGTTGAAAAGCCCTTCCGAGTCCATAAACTAATGGCTGCGGTAGAAAAAACAATCGGGAAACCATGACGAACGAGCAGAAAATCCGTTTTGTGATTGTGGACGATGAGCAAAGCATCCGCCGGCTGTGCATGACCGTGGGCCAAGGTCTGGGGTTTGAATGTGCGGAGGCGGAGACCGCCGAGGCGGCACTCGAGTCGCTGGAAGCCGCGATGCCCGACATTATCGTCACCGACTTAAAGCTGCCCAATCTCACAGGTGTCGAGTTGCTTCGGAAAATTAAAGAGCAGCTGCCGCGCACGGAAGTGGCGATCATGACGGGGCACGGCTCGATTGAATCAGCAGTGGAAGCGATGCGGCAAGGCGCGTACGACTACATCGAAAAGCCATTTCGCGTGGAGAAGCTGAGGCAATTGCTACAAAGGATGGCGGAGAAGGTTCGGCTGGTTAACGAGAATCAGTTCCTGCGGGAGCGAGTGAACACCGAGACGGAACTCGACGGAATTACCGGAAGCTCCACCAAAATTCAAGACGTGATGCGAATGGTTTCGCGGCTGAAGGATACGCGCACACCGGTGCTGATCACCGGAGAAAGCGGCACAGGAAAAGAACTGGTTGCCCGCGCGATGCATTATCGCGGGCCGCTAGCGCAGATGCCGTTCATTGCCGTTGATTGCGGTTCGCTCGTGCCGACGCTTATGGAGAGCGAGCTCTTTGGGCACGAGAAGGGATCCTTTACTGGTGCGTTGAAATCAAAACCCGGATTATTTCACGCGGCGAATGGCGGCACGATTTTTCTCGATGAAATCGGTGAATTGCCGCTCGAGATGCAGGCGAAGCTCCTGAGGGTCTTGCAAGAAAAGGAAGTCCGGCCGGTGGGAAGCAACGAAAAAAATCCAGTGGATGTGCGTGTGATTGCCGCCACAAACCGCGATTTGGAAGCGGCCTACCGCGCGGGAACGTTTCGGAAAGATCTTTACTTCCGTCTGAACGTGGTCACAGTTCACCTTCCCGCCTTGCGTGAGCGCCGTTCGGATATTCCACAGCTGGTGCACTGCTTTCTCGACCGGTATGCTCCCGGGGAGAACATTCAGATTGCGCCTGCTGCGATGAAGAGTTTTCTGCAATATGAGTGGCCTGGAAATGTTCGAGAGCTTGAGAACTGTATTGCGCGAGCGATTGCACTCGGTGACCACCACATGATTGACGTGAACGATCTGCCGCCCGCCATTGGCAAGGCTGATGAAAGTACTGGTCCAGGTGGCGATTCATCCGCACTTTCCACCACCGCACTCGCAGATCTCGAGCGAATGACGATCCTTCGTGTTTTCGAGCAAGCAGGAGGGGATAAGTTGCTTGCCGGAAAAATGTTGGGAATCAGTCGAGCAACCCTCTATCGCAAGCTGAAGCGGTATCAGATCCCATCGCGTTCCGGTTCGAAACTACCCGTCGAAATTGTAACCGTAAAATAAAATCGGTTTCCCGTTTCCTCGCACGCGGGCGCCGCTGGCTCAAAGAATATCGATTCATGTGAGACGGCCTGTGTCAGGGTGAGACGACTCATTAAACGTCCGTCTTTCAAGCCTCTAATTCTAAGAGGCTTAGCGAAGCCGAAACCGAAAATCTTTGGTCGCGCACTTGCAATCATCCTTTCGGGCAATTTTCGCTTGTCTGGGTGTCTAGTAAGTGTGGTAGCTCACTCGGCCCCGAGAATTGATGGGAGGTTCAGTGTCACACGAAACGGTGGTTGAGCCGATTGCAGTAGCAAAAACATGTGTCGAGAAATTGGCTCGACTGTTCCCGAGTGCCTCGCCGGTGCGATTGCCAGTGCAGGTGATAGCACTCGGGAACGGGCAAAAGCATCTGGAGGAGTCTACGATAATTGAGTTCGGGACGGCGCACGAAGTGTTGTTTGCTTCAACGTTGCCGCTCGAATTCGAGGATCGAGTACGAATTCTAAATTCCGATGGTTCGCTCGACGCGGGCGCGAAAGTAGTTGCGGTGCGCTATCACGATGGCCGGAAAGCGGTGGCGACCCGCTTCATAGACGAAGTCGGAAACTGGATTATCAAGCCATGACGCCAAAAACGCCCAGCACGATCACTGACACTGAAGGCACGCATTGCCCGGGCAGCGGCGCTCCCGCGGAGGTCGCCGCGCGATGGACTGAGGCGCGGCTTGCGTATCCACTGTATGCGGCGCTCGCAACGCAATTTGAGCTTGCGCAGGCTCCTTATCCTGCCGGTGAACTGCCACCTGCGCGACCAACGCGAGACGTGTTCGATCGCGACCTGCAATGGTTCGATGCAATCGATGAAAAGGTCCGCGCCTTCCAGATCCGTCAGCTGCCTCCTGAAGTTCTGAATGCCAGCGAAGAAGCGCTAAGAGCGTTTATTCAGCGTCTCCTAAAGCGGCCGGGAAAGACAAATGCGGATCGCGACAAGATCGATTTGCTGCTGGTGCAGTATTTCGCGCTGTGTGCACCCGAAGCACTCTATCGCGACGAAATAAAATTGGCCGACGTCGCTCGCGTTCTGCAGCCAGTCCTAATCGAAGCCGATGCGTCAAGTCTTGATTGGTGCGAACCTCTCGAACAGATTCTAAGAACGCTGGAAGATTGCCACAGCCTTCGCGACATGATGGAGCACGGCCTGCTCGAACAGGGCCGTCTGCTGAAGGATTCCGCCGGCGACATGTTCTACGATCCGGCGGCCCTGGTGGCGTTTTGCCGGTTTAATTTCTCCCTGCGCCGCTCATTTATTCGCATGCTACACGCAGATCTGAACGCGGTAAAAACCGCCGTAGACGTACTCGAATCGGCGGGAGTGAAAAGCGTGGATTGTCGCCGGGCCGGCTTTTCAGCGGCGGAGACCACTGCACGGCTTCGATACTACTCGGAAAACTGGCGGCAGCCGTTCCATAAGGACTACACAGAGAGCTCCGTCAGCCGCGCATTCGAGCAGTTGCTAGCTCTGCGGGCCGACCTGGAAGAAGCGGTGGCCAGAACGCACGACGGTTCAAATCAGTCTGTTGGTTCCGTAACTCCGTCGAAAACCTCTGCAAAGCCAGACTTAGCCGCGCCTAGCAAGGGGGGTGAAATTGACGCCAGGTTGACACCCAGAGGGCCATCGCCGCATACGTCACTGGATCTTGCCGGTATCGGTGAACCTGCGCCCGTACGCTCAGCGCTGACTCCAGATTCCGCTCCGAGCAAGCCTGCAAAATCGGCGTCTGAAACCAACGTTCCGCCCACCGACGCAGCTGAAGTGGAGAAGTGTCTCGAAGCGATTTGGGAACAACTTATTGCGGCGCCGCCGTCGCGCGGCCGTTCGATGTCAACGGTGATCTTGCAGGATACCAAGGTATTGCTTTCTTCCTGGGAAGTTGCCGCGTTCGTGGCGCAGGGAGACCAGGAGGCCGAGGATTTGCGGCGAGCAGTTGTCGCGCGCGCTCTTCTGTCCGTGGCGATGGATCGCCGAAAGCGATCCGGCGAGGAAAACGCGCTTGCATCGGCTTTGCTGCACGCCCGGGGCGAAGTTTCCTACTTCCAGGGCCGCGTGGAACTGGCAAAACGCTCAAAGAACACGGAAGCAGCCGTTAACTTGGGAATCAGCACGAAGAGATTGCTGTCGACGATCGAGGAAGCAGAAAAACTCTAGCCTTGAGCAAGGGGGTAGGCGTTTCTTGAGCCAAGCCAGCGTACTGATCGTCTCGGACGACACCGAATTCGCTCGCACAGCCGCTGCTCGCTGGCAGGCGGAAGCCCACGCCCCCGAGATTACGCTTGTAACAAGCGATCTATGGCAGGCTTCTAGCGGAACCGGTTATGACCTCATAATCGTAGGACCGGTCCGGCACCGGAAGCCCGCGTCCATACTCTCTTCTTTTGAAGCAACTTCCTCTACGGCAGTGGTTTGTATTCCTGAAGATGAAAATGAGCTCGCCAGCTTGCGCAAGTGCCGCTCTCAGCCGCTGTTGATATCCAAGCGCGACGGATGGATGGAGACTCTGATCTTGCTCTCAGGCGAAGTGCTACGTCGAGTGAACGCACTCAATCGCGCGCAACGTGCGGAGCGAACCGCGCTCGAAGCACAACGGCATGCCGTGCTGGGCCGATACATGATCGAAATGCGGCCAGGAATAAACAATGCTCTCACTTCCGCGATAGGCAATGCCGACTTGCTGTTGCTCGAACCGGGCCAGCTTTCGCCCGAATGCCGGGACCAGATCCGCACGATCCATGCGATGGCTCTGCGCTTAAACGAGGTGATGCAGCGATTCTCATCCCTGGCAGCTGAACTGCGCGCGGGTGAGAAAGAGTCTCAGGCTGAGACGAACCTAGTTGCGCAGGGGCATGCTGGGCGGCAATGAGATTGCGCTTTGGTAACGTAAGCCCTGAAAACTAAAGCATTTGCGCTCCGTTCGCAGAATGCGAAGCGGCCGGGGAACGTGGCGTTCAAGTTGCAATTGTTCTAGCGGGAGTACTCCGTGGAGGTGCGTACGTGCTGAAGAAGGTATTGGTAGTGGACGACTCGCAGGCGGAAATCAGCTTAATGCAGTCGTTCCTGCAGCAAGGGGGCTTCCACTCGGTGGGGATTTCCGATCCCACAAAAATCGAGGAAACAATCGAGGAAGAGAGACCCAGCGTGATCCTTCTCGACGTGGTCATGCCACAACGAAATGGTTTCCAGGCGTGTCGAGATCTGAAGAGCGCCGGGCCCTACTCGCAAATTCCCGTGATTCTCGTGACGTCAAAGACGACCCCGAGCGACCGCTACTGGGGGGAGCAACAGGGCGCGAACGGTTATGTGGCGAAGCCGTTCACGCCGGAAGAACTAATCAGCGCGGTGAAAAGGTTTGCTTGATGGCCGGTAAGCCAGAAGAGGTAAGGGAAAACGCAGGGCTGCCACTCGAGCTCGTTGGGGGAGAGTTTCTCGAGAGCGAAACGCTTTCTGAGGAACGGCTGCCCGAGCGGCAGTACTGTGTTTTCCGCGCCGGCCGCGAGCGCTTTTGCCTTTCGGTGCTCGAAGTGGAAGAAGTGGTGGATTGGCCGATCGTAACGCGGATTCCGCTGACGCCCGCTTTCTTGATGGGAGTTTTCAATCTGCGGGGAACAATCGTGCCGCTGGTGGATATTGCGTTTACGGAAGGACGGCGGCCGGGTCTGCTGCCGAAGCATGTGGTTGTGGCGGCGCTCAAGGGCGAAGGGCAGCGCGAAGATTTGAGAGTTGGAATCGCGTCCGACGAAGTGATTGGGACTTACTCGGCCACGGAAGAGGCGCTCCTCGACCAGGCGCCGACAGATGTGCCGCACTGCCGCGGGATGTTGCGGCACGATGACCGGCTGGCGCTGGTCGTTGATTTGCGCCGCTTGACAGACGTGTTTCCGGTTCCTGTGATTTAAAGGCGCGAGGGGTCGCGCAAGTTTTAGGTGCTTGGGAGGAAGTCATGAAAGCTCGTTTGAGTTCCACAGTGTGGCTGCTGGTGTTGTGGATCAGCGCCGCCGTATTCGGTGTCTTGGGGCTCGCCTACTACGCGGGCATGCATTCGGTGGCGCAATCGGCGGATGCCGCGTCATCGAGCGGAAACTCAAGTGCCGCGCTGGTTGGCGCAGGCGCACTCGCGATCCTTGCGAGCATCTCCGTAGTTTGGGTGCTCAGCAAGCGCGTGCTGAAGCCCGTGGACGAGCTTGCAAAATTTTCCGAGCGAATTGTCGCGGGCGACGTGCGGGCGCGGGCGGAGATTGAGTCCGGTGACGAGTTTGAGTTCATAGCAGAGAACTTCAATCGCAGCGCGGCGAAAGTTGCACACGCCATCACGAATCAGCAGGCGCAGGAATCCCTTCAGCGCAGCATCACCGACCTCTTGAATACGATCAAAGAGGTGGCTCGCGGCGATTTGACGATTCGCGGAAAAGTCACAAACGATGCGCTGGGTAATGTAGTGGACTCCGTGAATTTCATGCTCGATAACTTTACCAAAGTTCTCGAGCGGGTTCGCAAAGCTGCTATCGACGTGAGCGCGAGCGCCAATCAGATTCTTGACGCTGCCGACGACATGACCGCTGGTGCCACGCAGCAAGACCAGGAAATTACGAATACCTCATCGGCCGTCGAAGAGCTTACCGTTTCGATGAAACAGGTGTCGAACAACGCGGAAGCCAGCGCCGAGGCCGCTCGCCGTGCTCTCGATGCCGCCGAACAAGGCAATCGTGCGGTGCGCGACACTTTGGAGGGCATGCAGCGCATTCGCGCTTCGGTGCAAGCGACCGCTAAGAAAATCAAATCGCTGGGTGATCGGTCGCTCGAGATCTCCGAAATTATCAACGTGATTAACGATATCACCGAGCAGACAAACCTGCTGGCGTTGAACGCGGCCATTGAAGCAGCCCGCGCTGGAGATGCTGGACGCGGCTTCGCGGTCGTCGCTGATGAAGTTCGAAAGCTGGCGGAACACTCGCGAAGTGCGACGAAAGACATCGCAGCCCTCATAAAGGCGATTCAAGCGGAGACGAACGAAGCTGTGGTCGTCATGGAGGAAGGCACGCGCGAAGTGGAAGTGGGGGCAGGGTTGGCGGATCAGGCCGGTAAGGCGCTTGAGGCGATTTCGAGCGTGGTCCGGCAGTCGGCCGAGTTGGTGCAGGAGATTTCGCTCGCGTCGAAGCAGCAGGTGCGCGGAACAGAAGGTGTGGCGAATGCAATGCAGATTATATCCGGCATCACACGCCAGACCACTCAGGGCGCGCGGCAAACCGCTTCGACCGTTGGCAACATGGTGAAACTCTCCGAGCAATTGAACGAGGCCCTCGCGCAATTCCGCTCGCAAGCTCAGCCGTCGCGGCAGGCGGAAGCGGCTGACGATTCACGGCCGACGCCGGTAGGCGTTCGTTAGACTCAGGCTGGTGTTACCGCCGGCACTCGGAGTGCCGGCAGCTGACGAACATGAAACAGCATCCAGCCACCACCGCAAAACTCACCGAGCCTGAGCTCGACGAAATCGGTGCGCTCATCGAACAGCGCTCGGCCATCCTTTTCGATGCTTCACGTCAGCGGTTTTTCTCGACCCGAATCCTTGAGCATCTGGAAGAGAAAAATCTCGGTGACGGCGCGGAACTGCTGAAACTCGTGCGCGGCTCGAGCATTGAGTATGAGGCTTTACTTGAGCGCCTTTTAACGCAAGAGACTTCGTTTTTTCGCTATCCGGCCGTTTACGACGCACTCGAGAAACGTATTCTGCCGGAGATTCAGGAACGGAAATTTTGGGAGAGCCCTCGCTCATTACGAATCTGGAGTGCTGGATGCTCGACGGGCGAAGAGCCCTACTCTATAGCGGTTACGGTGAGCGATGCGTTGAAGTTTCCGGAGGCTTGGGAAATTGAAATCCTGGCCACCGATGTGAGCCGTCGAGCATTGCGCCATGCAGAGCGCGGAACATATTCGCGGCGCAGCCTGGGCGAAGTTTCGCTGCATCAGGCGGAAGCATATTTCTCGCCGACCAAGCACGGATTTCAAGTGAGGCCTCGCATTCGGAGATTGATCTCATTCGCGCAGATGAACCTGGTTGATTCCTTCTATGTCGGCAAGCTCGACTGCATCTTTTGCATGAACGTGCTGATGTACTTCTCGGCAGAGCGGCGGTTGGCGATTTTGCGGCGCGTTTACGATGCGCTAGAGCCAGGTGGATATTTCCTGCTTGGCCATTCGGAAACTCTTTCGAACCTGCCGATGAATTTCGAATCAATCCTGCTGGGCGATTGCCTGATCTACCGAAAGCCAATTCGAGAGTCAGTGGGGATGCGGCGAACGCCGGCCCTGGTGGAGGGAAATTTGTGAACGACCCCAACCAGGAAGCGCTTGAGCTGTTCTTTCACGAGGCCTCAGAGAACCTCCAGTACTTGCGGGAGTATTCCGGTTTGCTGCAGGAACCGCAGACGAAGCCCGGGGACCTCGAAAAGCTGTACATCGCAGCGCACAGTTTGGCCGGCACGTCGGCGAGTTACGGCTACCCGCAATTTTCCGAAGTGGCCGCTAAGGCGGCACACGTCTTTCACTACGCGATGAATGCGACGCTTACACCCGACATGCATGGCCCACTAACGGAATTCATTTCCGACGCAATTTCCGTGCTCGAATTCGATTTACTTCAAGTCAGCTCCGGAGGAACCGAGACTGCAGAAGATATTGCTGCATTCAAACAGCGTTATGCGTTCGCGTTTCCAGCGAGTCAGGGTCCCGTGGAGGAAACGTCGCCGACCACAGCCAAAGAGGGCGCAACGAGTAGTGACGGCTTGCAAGTGCCGTCATTCGTGGAACGGCTGCCCGAAGACGGCGAGGTTCCGGAAGAGGTTCTCGAGTTTTTCATTCCCGAAGCGGAAGAGCATCTGCAAGCCGTTACGGAATGTCTATTGACTCTCGAAGCGGCTCCCAATGCCGAAGAGATTCATCGTCTGTTCCGCTCCATGCACACGGTAAAGGGTTCAGCGGCACAGGTTGGTTTGCACCGCCTTTCAGCGGTCGCCCATCGCGTAGAGGATCTTATTGGCCAACTTCGCGAAGGTGCTTTGCAGCCGAGCGCGGAAATCGTGGACATCTGTCTTGAATCGGTGGATGTGCTGAAGAAGCTGCTACACCGGCAATGGACGAGCGCCACCGAGATGGCTGCTTCAATAGATCCGCTGTTGGCGCGGATCTCCGAGCTTGTTCCGGAAGAAGCCGGGGAAGGGACCGCTGAAACAGCTGACGCCACTACAGAAACAAATGCACAGGTTACGGCGAAAACCGTGACGCCACGGGCGGCTGCTTCACAGGCACTTCCGCAAGCCAAGTCCGTCCGCATTTCTCTTGAGCGCCTCGACCGAATGATGAATTCCGTCGGTGAACTCGTCATCAATCGCACACGGATGCTGGGACGATTGTCCGAACTTTCGAAGCTGGTGGAAGTTCTCACATTTTCAAAAGGGCGGCTCGCCAATAAAGTCTCGGAATTTCAAGAGAAGCATGAGTTCAGCCGTTTGCATGTAGGGTTGGTGCCGGGGAGCCAGCCGCCACAAATGGACACGTTCGGGGGCAGCTTCAAGGCCAAGCCAGCGATGATGTCGAAGGATTTGCTCGAGTTTAGTGAACTCGAGATGGACCGCTACGACGACGTGAACATCCTTTCGCGATCGCTTACGGAGATTTCCGCGGACGTGACCGAAGTTCTTACGCAACTCGAAAGCTTCATGGGTCGCGTAGACTCCGATATCGACGAGTTCACGAAGCTCGCGCACCACCTCCAGGATGAAATCACTGCAGCGCGGATGGTGCCAATCGGTAATCTTTATACGCGACTTTCACGCACCGTGCGGGACGCGGCGAAGGCGTCTGGGAAACCTGTTGAGCTTGTGCTCGAGGGTGCGGAGACCGAGCTCGATAACAACATCATTCAACACATTTCCGACCCACTGATCCATCTGGTGCGAAACGCCGTGGCGCACGGTATCGAAAGCTCCGAACTTCGCCAAAGTGCAGGCAAACCCGACAAGGGGCACATTGCGGTTCGCGCCTACCATCGCGGAAACCACATTTTTATTGAAGTCGAAGACGATGGCCGTGGAATCAACTACGAGCGCGTACGGCACGGCGTAATCGAAGCCGGCGAGCTATCACCCGTAGCGGCGGGCGAACTTTCCGAGCGCGAGCTTCGCGAATATCTCTTCCGACCTGGTTTCTCGACAGCCTCCTCTATGACCGAATTAGCGGGCCGCGGGGTCGGACTCGACGTGGTGCGGTCCAACGTGCACGCATTGAACGGGGAAATTGAAGTTCGTTCGGAAGTAGGGCACGGCGCATGCTTCACCGTAAAAGTCCCATTGACTCTAATCATCTCGCAAGCGCTCTTCGTTCGTTGTGGTACGTCGACATTTGCGCTGCCTCTCGCATTTGTCGAAGAGATTCGCCGCTTGAGGCCTGAAGAAATCGAGGACGTCGGTGGCAAATTGCTGACGCGAGTTCGCGGTGCGGTCACCGAAGTTGTTCGCCTGGATTTGCAGCTCTCCCTGCATCTTCTCGAGCCTTTGAATGGCTACTTGCACATGGTCATTGTGAAGGTGGCCGGGAAACATTTCGGTATTGTCGTGGAAGAAGTCCTCGGGAAGGACGAAATCGTCATCAAGAACCTCGGCGATTATCTGCGGCGCGTAAGACTTTTTCCCGGCACGACGATTGCGCCTGACGGCAGCCTGATTCTCTTGATCGATTTGAATCGCCTGGTCTCGGCGGATACAGCTGAACGGCACGCTTTGTCATCTTCATCTCCCGCCGCGAGAGTCTTTGCGCCTGGGGCTGAAGCAGTTGCGGCGGGTAGTATTCCCGCGGAGGCGGTTGACCCGCTTGCCAACGATCGAGTCGTCGTGGTTGCCGACGATTCCATCAGTGTGCGCAAATTCGTAGGACGGATCCTGGAGAAAGTGGGCTACCGTGTGAAGCTCGCGTCCGATGGCCTCGAAGCCTCGGAAATCGTCGCGCAGGTGGGATGCCACCTAATCATCACCGATCTCGAAATGCCGCGAATGAATGGCTATGAATTGCTCGCGCATCTGCGGCAGGCTGCAGCTACACGCCGGATACCGGTTCTTGTAGTTACATCTCGCGCAGGAGCCAAGCACCGCGAACGCGCATTGAAAGAAGGGGCGGCAGGGTTTTTGACGAAGCCGGTTCAGGAAGACCAGTTGATCGCGACTGTGACGAGCCTAATGGAGGCAGCTGAAGAGCGGCAGAGCGTGCTGGCGCCGGTGCGACAGAACTGAAATGACGAAGAGCGCAGACAAAAAACTTCGAGTGCTGGTTGTGGACGACTCCGCATACATGTGCAAAGTCCTCAACGAAATTATCAATGCCGATCCGCAGCTCGAAGTGGCAGGGCAAGCGCGCGACGGTCGTGATGCTGTAGCGCTCGCGGAATCGCTGCGTCCCGACGTGATCACCATGGATATCAATATGCCGCACGTGGACGGCCTTCAGGCCACTGAACTGATTATGTCGCAAAATCCCCGCCCTATCGTGATCGTCAGTTCGGAGTCGCGTGAGGGAGCTTCGACCACTTTGCGAGCGCTTGAGCTGGGCGCAATCGATTTTGTTCCCAAACCTTCGAGTGGCGTTGATCTGGACATGAAGAAGGTGGGAGAAGAACTCACGCGAAAACTAAAAATGGCGGCTAAGGTCCGCGTCGTGAGGACTGCGACTCGCTCCAAGCTTCCAGAGGCGCATCCACCGGTGCCGGTTTCATCCAGCTACGCATCGGCATCCGCAGTCGCCGCACAGAACGGCGGCAAGTTCCCGATTGTCGTAGTCGCTGCTTCTACCGGCGGGCCCGCTGCGGTAATGCGCGTGGTGGCGGGGCTACCGAAAGATTTCCCCGGCGCCATATTTCTCGTTCTGCATATGCCGGTCGCATTCACGAAGCAGTTCACTGTGCAACTGGCCGAAATTGCACCTCTTCCTGTGAAAGAGGCGGAGTCGAATGAGGCGACGCAACCTGGAGTGATTTACTTGTGTCCGGGGTCGCATCACTTGCGGCTCTCCTCCACCGGCAAAATTCTGCTGGACGCTGGCCCGCGAATCGATGGATATCGCCCTTGCGCAGATGTGGCATTCGAATCAGTCGCGGCTTACGCGCGTGGATTCTCAGTTGGAGTGGTGCTCACAGGCATGAGCAACGACGGTGCGAAAGGTGTAAGAGCAATCAAGACGGCGGCCGGATACGTAATCGCTCAGGACGAAGCAAGCTGCGTGATTTTTGGAATGCCGGCGGAAGCGATTAAGACCGGTGTTGTTAACGAAGTCCTCAGCCTCGAGACCATCAGCGCGGCCATTGAAAGGCGTGTAGCAAAGCTGGCGAGATTGGTTCCGGTGGAAGCGCGATGAAGATTGCCGCTCAAGAAAAGAGTAAAACGAGGCGGGCGCGCCCTGCCGAGCAGATGATTCTTTTCGCGGTTGCGAGTCGCATGTTTGCAATCGCCGCTGCGTCGGTACAGGAAATTCGTAGCACGGACAGCCTGGCGGTTTCGGCAAATGAAATAGAACATTCCGAGATTCTGAAAGTGCGTCACACGTTGGAACGTAGCCATCAGATCTATTACGTCGTTAATGCAGGCACGCATTTTGGTCTACCGGTCACGCGTCCTACTCTCGTCTTAATCCTGCGTCAATTGCGGGTGGCAGTGCTCGTGGATCGTATCGAGCGTATGGCGGAAATTGCCGCGATTCACGCCCTTCCGCTTGCATTTGCCGGCGAGGAGCGAAGGTGGTATCGCGGCCTTACCTACATTGACGACCATGTGATTCCCGTGATTCAGCCGTCGGGCTTTTTGACCGCCGACGAATTTCGACGGCTCGATCTCACCACCAACGCCATCACAGCGCCGCGTGACCTGGAAGGAGCCTTCCAGGCATGATCGCGGAACTTAAAAACGCGGACGCCAACACATACGTTCTGCTTCAGCTGGCTAATCGCCATTTCGCGTTGCCTTCGGCGATTGTCTCAGAGCTTGCGCCTCCGGTCCGGCTACACACTTTTCCGCACACATCACCGCTTGTGTCTGGCGTGATCGTCCGACGCGGCCGCATCGTGCCGGTCTACGACGTCGCCAGAGTATTGTTGGGGCGGAGCTCATCCGTTCACCGCTTTTACCTGATTGTTCGCCGCACTTTTCCTGGCGACCCCGAGAGCAGTGCGATTCCAGTGAGCGGCGAGTGCGAACTTTTCAACGGGGAACTGCAGGAAGCCAGTGAGAACACCCACGCTCATATTTCCGGCCGCGTGCTTTTCGGCGACGAGTCAATTGAAGTTCTAAACTTCGACGCACTCCTGGCAAACGACCCTACAATGGACAACGCCCCGCGACACGCGGAGACTCAGCCATGAGTCTCCTTCCCGCGGGCGCTCCGCGCATTCTGCTGATTGATAGCAACGTCTATTTCTCCAAACGTGTTAGCGACGCCCTCGAGCACCAGGGTTTCGAGGTCACCGTCAGCGCGCAAGCTGCCTACGCCCTCACGATGCTGGAATGGAATGCGCCCAGCGCGATTCTCTGCGCCACGAATCTACGTGAAATGGGCGCACTCGAAATGGCGCCGATTTTGCGCGCCGATCCAAAAACTGCGAACATTCCTCTGATTGCCGTTGGCGCTGGCGATGCCCGCGCCTTACTCGAGGCATATGGCGCCGGCTGCGACGATTTCGTCGATCGGCGGCGCACTCCTTCTGACATTGCTGCTCACGTGCGAAGCTTTCTGGTGAGCCGCCACGAAGGATTCCAGCCTACTCAGATGCTGCCCACGTCCGACACGGCTCTCAGTGGCACTCTCTCGCATCTTGATCTTCCGGGCGTGATACAGATGCTCGGACAAGCCCGCCAGACTGGCGCGCTTCACGTCAACGCAGGTGAAACCGATGGCATCATTTTTTTTGGCGGCGGTGAGATCGTCCATGCGGAGTGCGGTACACTCTTCGGCGACGAAGCTGTCACCCAGATCGTCCGAAGTTGCCATTCCTCCGACAAGGGTGTTTACAAGTTTATTTACGGAGCCGCCGCCACGCAACGCACAGTGCTCCGTTCTGCGACCGATCTTCTGCTAGATGCCATGCGCGAATTCGACGAAAACGAGCGGCGTGGCCTCGCTCAGGAAAACGACAATGCAGATCACCAAAACGAGAATGGGAGCCCGGAGCACGAGAGTTCGGAGTCCGAGGACGCCGAGCATCACAGCGTAGAAAAGGAGTCATCATGAGCGAAACCGAGACTCTCACCGCGGCGCGCATTCCCAATGTTTATTTCATTGATGATAGCGCTACCATGCGCGAAGTGATCAAGATTGCCTTCCGCAAGGAAAACATCCACGTAATTACGTGTACCGACGCGAGTTCCGCGCTCGCTCAATTTGGAGATGCTGTACCGGACGCCGTTATCACCGACGTGATCATGCCTGACAAAGATGGTTATCAAGTTTGCGAATTCATCAAGCAGCACGAACAGCTCGCAAAAATTCCTGTGATTCTAATGTCGGGAGTAGTCAATCGCACAGTCGCTGAACGCGCCACCGCCGTGAAAGCCGATGATTTGATCCGCAAGCCTTTTCAGCCGCAGGACCTGATCACGCGCGTAAAAAACTTGCTTCATCCGAAAACGGTCGCGTCGCAGGCGGGCAGCGATGCCAACAATTCCGATCAACACGCAGCTCGGGTGCTGAATAATCTCTTTGCAGCAACTCCTACGCCCTTTGGAGTCGCCACTCGATCTTTGCCGCGCCCCGAACCTCCGGTTGTCGCTTCAGCGCCCCGTCCCGGCACACCGCCCGCATCCCATCCCGCGACGCCTCCGCGGCCCCTGGCAGCATCGCTCGCAGAAATTCAGAAATTGCGAAACGAAGTCCGCCGTCTCGAACTGCTCGTGAAAAAACTCGAAGCCGAACTCCAAGCCGAACATCAATACTGCGCCGCACTCGAAGCGCATTTTAGACTGCAGCAAGAATCGGAATAATTGCTGAATTGTCGCCCCTGCAAGATTCTTTGCTGTGGCCTAATGTTGATCACCGCGCAAACGGGTATGGGGATGGGAATCGCGTTTACGGCAATCAGTCCGGAAGATTTCGAAGAGCTCCGTGTGATCGCCCCCCAACCGATGAGCATCGCGAATGGGAGCAATTGAGTCCGCGGCCAGCCGCTGCAGTAGCCATCTACTCAGGAAGCCCTCGAATCGATTCTTCGCATCCTTCTGCGCAAAGGAATCGTGAGTGAAGAAGAGATGGCTGAAGAGTTGGAGAAACTGATCACCTCGAAAGCGTGATCCTTCTCCTCGTTTTGTTCGCCCCTCGTTTTGATCACATGTATTGTGTCCTCATCAGCTGCCACAAACTTTTATCGCCGGCTTTAGCGCCTCGGCGGCTAGAATCTAAATATGAGGCACATTCGGTTTTCTTCAAGGACGATTTCTGCCATCCTTCTAGTTTTGGCGGCGACGATTTTCTCACCAATATTTGCATCCGATGAGCCTGCTTCTCGGAATTTTGTATTTACGTGCATCATTCACGTTCCAGCAGTGCCTCCTGACGCAAGAGAACTGAGGATCTGGCTTCCGCTTCCCTACGAGGATCGCTCGCAGGGCATCTCGCAACTCAGAATTGAAAGTCCGGTTCGCTATAAAATCCAGCGGGACAAGGACTATGGTGACCGTTATGCCTACGTTGTTGTCGAGGCCGATGACGCACGAAAGTCTTTTGACATCAAGATTTCATTTCATGTCGAGCGCTTCGAACATCGAGTCTCCTTCACACCCTTGGTCGAACCTCTCGGTCAACCCCTGGTTTCTCCAGACCGCTTTCTGCTTCCTGACCGTCTCGTCCCGATTGATGGCGTAATCGGCGAGCTCTCCGACCAGCAGACAAAAGGCGCAACTCAGCCAGTCGACAAAGCGCGTCGTATCTATGACTACGTGATCACAACGATGCACTATGACCACGATGGTACGGGGTGGGGTCGTGGCGATGCCGTGTGGGCATGCAACTCGAAACACGGCAACTGCACCGATTTTCACTCGCTATTTATTGGTATGGCCCGCGCTGCCGGCATCCCCGCTCGTTTCGAAATCGGATTTTCGCTGCCCACGAACGCCAAGGCGGGCGTGATATCCGGATATCATTGTTGGGCCCAATTCTATGTGAACGGCGTTGGATGGATTCCGATCGATGCTTCGGAAGGATGGAAAAACAAGGAAAAACGCGATTACTACTTCGGAGCTACTGATCAGAACCGCGTGATGTTCAGCATGGGGCGCGATATTCGTTTGAAACCGGCCCAAAAGGGCGACCCGCTAAACTACTTCGTTTATCCCTATGCCGAGCTCGATGGAAAGCCTTTCTCCGAGCTGAAGAATGAATACACATTCCGAGACGACCCTACGCTCCCAATGCCTCCATCAAAGACTTCAACCACTGACTGATCATTTCGTCAGATGTGCAGGCCTCGTAAGGGCCGGGCCATTGGCAACGGCGCCGCGTCATCGTCGCCGGTTCATCATCACTGCAGGGATTCAATCCAGCCCTTTTGAGCGTAAAAACTCTCGCGCCACGTCAGCAGCGTCGCGATGCTGCCCATCAACCGCGAAGTTCATTTTCTGCATTTCCTCATCCGAAATCTTTCCCGCCAACTCTGCAATCGCGGCGCGCACTTCCGGATGACGGTACTCCGTCTCGGAGCGGATAACCGGCACCGCCTCGTAAGGCGGGAAGTAGTGCTTATCATCTGCAAGGGTCACAAGGTCGCGCGCCGAAAGCAGTCCGTCAGTGGAATTTCCTGCGACGAGATCCACCTGTTTTTCCAGTAACGCGCGATACAACAAGCCAAGATCGAGGATTCGCGGCGCTTCGGCGAAGCGCAGCCCATAGTTGCGCGCGAGACCCTCATATCCATCGGGCCGTTCCATGAACTCGTACCCGAACCCTGCGCGCCATTGCGGTGTTTGAGCGGCGACATCGGAAATTGCTTTCAGGTTCAGGCGCCGCGCATCCTCGCCGCGTATTACAATTGCGAATGTGTTGTTGAACCCAAGAGGAGGCAATACGTCCAGCTTGAATCGTCGCTGATACTCGCTCTTCACCCGTCCAAACACCTCAGACGAATCTTTTTCGATCGGATCGTGGAGAATGGCCGTCAGCGCTGTTCCTGTGTACTCCACATATGTGTCAATTCGCCCAGAAAGTAATGCCTGCTGGCAGATATAGGAGCCAGCCAGGTAGAACCGCCGCGTTACCGGAAAGTGAGTCCGCGCTTCGATATGCTGCGCCAGAATTTCACCCAGCAGAGCTTGTTCCGAGAAATTCTTTGAGCCGACGATGATGGTGTTGCGCTCGCTACCGCACGAAATGAGGAACACCGCCAAACAAACCAGCAAAGAAACCGGTGCAGCACGAAAGAATCTCATCGTACCGACCGCAACCGCCGCTCCAGCACACCCAGCACAAAATCAGCCGCTAGCGCCAGCAGCGCAGCGGGAATCGCTCCAGCCAGAATCAACTGGTCGTTCACCATCGCAAGCCCGCGAAAGATAAATTCTCCCAGTCCTCCCGCGCCTACAGCTGCCGCGATCGTCGCAATTCCAATCGTCAGCACCGTAGAGATTCTTATGCCAGCCAGCATCGTCGAAAACGAAAGAGGCAACTCCACCTGGAAGAGGATTTGCCGATCCGTCATGCCCATGCCCCGCGCCGCTTCCCGCACCGCGCGGTCCACGCCTGTAATTCCCGCCGATGTATTCCGGATGATGGGAAGCAGCGCATACAGCGTAAGAGCGGCAATTGCCAGCCGATCGGCGCGGCCGCCTAGCCACGGCACGGGCAGTAGAAAACCGAATAGCGCGAGACTTGGAATTGTTTCCGCAATATTCGCGCCACCCAGGATAGGCTTGGAAAGCCAAGGTTTCCGCGTGATGAGAATCCCCAGCGGCACACCAATGGCTATCGCAAAAATCATCGTCAATCCCACCAGCCAGACGTGCTCCAGCGCCGCCTGCAGGATTTCTTGGTGGTGCCGCAGGAAGAATTGAGTCGGATTCATTTTTCCCCCTTGGCTTCGTCGTACACCCGTAATTGCGACATGTATGCGGTCGCCATCGGGTCGGTTGCATGAACGAAATCACGCGGCGAATAGACGCGGGCGAGTTTGCCCGTTTCCATCAGTCCGATTCGCGTGCCGAGCACGAGCGCTTCGCCCACGTCATGCGTGACCATGACTACCGTTTTGCCAAGATGCCGCTCGAGCGCCTTGAATTCATTCTGCATTTCTCCGCGCGTCATCGGGTCGAGCGCTCCGAACGGCTCGTCCATCAACAGAATATCGGGATCGGCCGCAAGCGCCCGCGCCACACCCACCCGCTGGCGCTGGCCGCCGGAAAGTTGGTGGGGGTAGCGATGCTCAAAAGTCTTGCCGTGCAGTCCCACAGTTTCGAGCATTTCCTTTACGCGTTCTCGAACGCGGTCGGCGGGCCAGCGTTCGAGCTGGGGAATTAGCGAAATATTCTGCGTAACCGTGTAGTGGGGAAACAATCCGATGTCCTGGATCACATATCCGATTTTTCGGCGCAATGCGATCGGATCCCACTCGGTTGTCACTTTGCCTTCCACGAACGCCTCGCCCGACGTTGGAACGAGCAACCGGTTGATCATTTTGAGAGCCGTTGTTTTTCCGGCGCCGCTCCGACCGAGTAGCACCAGGGTTTCGCCGCGGGCGACCGAAAGGCTTACGTCATTGAGTAGTTCGCGGTTGTTGAGCGTGTAATGTACACGCCGAAATTCAATGACAACTTCGCGGTCAGTTTCGCTGGGCGCTGGGGGAGTCATGCAAGGCGTGCGCGCCAGAACGTGGCGTGCTTGAGATGAGGCTAACACATCCAGCGAGCCAAGCGTCATTATCCTGAGCGAAACTGCGAAAAGGACTTGCTCTCAATTGCTTCCAAAGGTATAAGCGGCGCAAATCTTTTGCGCTACTAAAGGTCACAACTCGATGGCCACAGACGGAGCCATGAACCTAATCCCCGACGGTCCCGCCGCCACATCCAGTTCGCTGTGGAACAAAGACCTTGCGCCGATCCCTCTCGATCACCGCACGTGGGGCACCTACAACTATGCGGCACTGTGGGTCGCCATGAGCGTCAATATCCCCACCTATCTGATGGCCAGCGCGATGATCGCCGGCGGCATGAATTGGAAACAGGCGCTCTGCACCGTTTTTCTAGGCAATGTCATCGTCCTAATTCCAATGCTCCTCAACGCGCACGCCGGTGCGGAATATGGGATTCCGTTTCCCGTCTTCGCCCGCTCATCGTTCGGAGTGCTGGGCGCAAATATTCCTGCGGTATTGCGTGCGCTCGTAGCCTGCGGATGGTTCGGGATCCAGACTTGGATCGGTGGTGAAGCGATCAACACATTGCTCGCGGCTGTTGTGCCAGGCTGGAACCATGTATGGTTTTGCTTCTTCTTGTTCTGGGTGCTCAACGCGATCGTGATCCTCCGAGGAATCGGGACGATTCGCTTTCTTCAGGGAATCTCCGCCCCTGCGCTGCTGATTCTCGGATTAGCAATGCTCTGGTGGGCCTACTCGAACGCGGGCGGCCTCGGTCCAATGCTCTCTGCACCCTCGAAATTCCAAAGCTTTGGGGAATTCTTTGCGTTCTTCATTCCGTCGCTTACGGGAGTTGTTGCGTTCTGGGCCACGGTCGCTTTGAACATTCCTGACTTCACTCGTTACGCCAAGGGCCAGCGCGAACAGATGCTTGGCCAAGCATTAGGACTTCCAATAACAATGACGTTCTACTCATTCATCGGAATTGCGGTCACGTCGGCGACGGTGATCGTGTTCGGGCAGGCCATTTGGGATCCGGTCATCGTGATCAGTCGTCTCGGTAATCCGATTGCAGTCGTGATCGCGATGCTGGCGCTGCTTCTCGCAACGCTCAATGTCAATGTAGCCGCGAACGTCGTCTCGCCGGCCAATGACTTCTCGAATCTCTATCCGCGCCGGATCAGCTTCAAAATCGGTGGCATCATCACATGTTTTGTTGGACTCCTCATGCAGCCGTGGCGTTGGCTCTCAAGCCACGGCACGTACGTGATGGGCTGGCTCGTGGGTTACTCAAGTTTTCTCGGCCCAATTGCCGGCGTGATGATTGCGGATTATTACGTGGTGCGAAAACGCAGGTTAGATCCTGAAGATCTGTTCAGGCGCGGAGACGAATACGAATTCTCCGGCGGTTTCAACTGGCGCGCCGTTGCGGCGTTGATTGCTGGAATCGTCGTCGCGCTAGTAGGCTTAGTGGTTCCTGCGTTGCACGGCTTGTATCAGTACGCGTGGTTTGTCGGCTTTGGCGTGTCCTTCATTGTTTATCTGCTGATCATGCCGCGTCCACATGTCTCGCCCTGATCTTGGAGATGCGATCCTAAACAGATATCGAAGAAGACTATCCGCGCGATTCTTTTCGTTCGAGGAATCGCCGGATGTCACGCAGAACCTTAGCCAGCATCGCCTGCGTCAGTTTGCCCGTAAAGGTATTTTGCTGGCTCGGATGATATGACGCGAATAAGCGTGGCAACCCTTTGGGCATCTCATAACTAATTCCATGTCGAAACGGATACGCAGCAAAGCCCTTAATCGCGCCATGGTCCTTAAGCACTCCTAAATAAGTGTGCATCGCGATGCTCCCGAGAGCCAGTAGCGCGCGCGGCCGCAATATTTCCAGTTCGCGCTCGAAGTAAGGACGGCAATTCGCTTGTTCCGACGGCAGCGGTTTGTTGTCAGGCGGTGCGCAGCGAACGGCTGCAGCTACATAGACATTCTGCAGCTGGAGCCCGTCGTTTCGCGCGGTTGATGTTGGCTGATTCGCGAAACCGGCCTGATAAAGCGCAGCGTACAGAAAATCCCCGGAGCGGTCGCCGGTGAAAACGCGGCCCGTGCGATTACCGCCGTGCGCTGCCGGCGCGAGTCCGAGAATCAACAGCTGCGCTTGGGAATCGCCAAAACCGGGAACAGGCTTGCCCCAATAGGTGCAATCGCGAAAGGCAAAGCGCTTCTTGCGGGCCACCTTTTCGCGATATTCCAGAAGCCGCGGACATTTGCGGCATCGGACGATTTCGTCGTTCAATTGATCAAGTCGCGCCACGGGTTCCCGCAAAAGACGCTATCACGAAACCCAGGCGCTGCTTCGCACATCCAAGGTGTAGAGGCTTAAGTGGACTTACGAGGCCGAGGATTCAGACGAAACAGCGAACTATAAAACGCCCAAAACGAGATTTTTGCTGCTGATTTGAATTTTGTAATCGCCTGTTTGTAAAAGGCTTAGCAAGACTTCTAATCGCGACACCGGATATTAGAATTGCGCTCAAATATGCCGTTCTCTCAGTTAATGCGAGAGGCTTGCGGTTTGCGGACTTTCCGCTAGGATTAGCACCTCAGGTTCCGGAGCCCCCTCCCATGGCGAATGCACGTGAAAGAATCGTAGTCATCGAATCGGATGCCGCGGTCCACGACACGCTTCAAAGCGCTATGCAAGGCGCGGGCTATGACGCGGCCGCGTTTACAACATTCCAAGAAGGCCTCGATGCGATACATGCGACTGGGGCGGATTTGCTACTACTCGATTCGCGAATGCCCGGTCTGAATTCTCGTGAGGCTTTGGCGACGATTCGTGGTTCGGCGGCCACCGAGGCGTTGCGCGTGATTCTTTTCGTCGGATCGGGCGCCGAAGAACGTGCTGCTGCGATTGACCTTGGTGCAGATGACGCGATTTCTAGGCCTTTCGAGTCGAGTGAGCTGCTGGCACGAATCCGAGCTCAATTGCGTGGGCAACGCGCCGAAGCAGCCCTCCGCGCGAAAGCGCGAATCGCTGAAGAAGGCCAGCAAATTGCGCATACAGCGTTTGAAGCCCTGGCTGTGACGGAAAAAATGACGAGCGATGCGTTTACGCTCGATCGCCGGCTGAAGATAGGGTTCGGCGCTGTATTCGCGCTCGCTGTGATCATGGGGATCATCTACTTTGGCTTCGCCCGCACCGCGCAGAAGGAAACGATACGCGCAAACGCCACAATCGCGAAGCTCGAAGGCGGACTCACGCGTCAGCAAGACCTGATTGCCGAGGCTCGCAAGCTTCGCGAACAGGGCGGCGCCGAATCTTCCGTGGTTCCGATAGGGAAAGATGAGCTTAAGCGCCAAGCTGACGCGCTGAAATCCAAAATGGCGGGAGCAAGCTCGACGGATATGGCGTCGTTGCAACAGCAACTGCAGGCGACAAACGAGCGCTTAAAGCGAATCGAGAAAGAAGGCTCCGCCGCTCAAAACCTGATCCCGACGGACGTTCAAAGCGTATGCCTGCTTCACGTGTCGGTTGCGTTCAATCAGAAGCAGAGCGGGCAGCGGCTGCGCTATGCCGGGTTGAATCCCCAAGGCGAGCCGCTGCAGGACAGCCAGGGAAACCCGATCCTCACGCTCGAAGGGCACGGGCCCGAGGTGAAGTTTGATATTTTCGGGACGGGATTTTTGGTAGGTGCGGGCGGACGCGTACTGACAAACCGTCACGTGGCCGAGCCGTGGTGGAAAAACGACGAACTCAACGAGCTGACTAACCAGGGATTCCAACCTCAAATTTCTTTGATTCGCGCATATTTTCCGAGCGACCCGCGTGCATTTCACGCGGAGATTCAGGAGATCTCGAAAGATACCGACCTGGCGACGATGCGCGTGGAAGTGCAGGATCTGAAGCGTTCCGTGCTTTCTGTGGATGCAAGCAAGGCTGCAGCGACGAGCGGGGAGCCGATCGTATTGATGGGATACGCCACCGGCCTGGCGGCCATTCTCGCGCGGACGGATGAGGATACGGCGCAGCAGATTCTGTCGCATGGGAGCGGCGACGTGGGGCAGATTCTGGACGAACTTGCCCGCCGCAGCCTGATTCGGCCGCTCATCACACAGGGTCACATCGGCGATGTGTTGCCGGACAAAATCGTGTTCGATGCGCAAACCACCTCGGGCGGTTCGGGCGGCCCGCTTTTCAACCAGCAAGGAAAAGTAATCGGGGTGACTTATGCGGTGCTGAAGGGATTCGGCGGATCGAACTTCGGGATTCCGATTCGCCTTTCGCAACCGCTGCTCGGCCAATAACGCGCCAAGATCGGCCCTCAAATTGACTTCATTAACCCGCGCGGCTAGAGTGGTTTCCGCGATTTTTCCTCAGGCTGAGCCTGGGGTGTGTACGTCCTTGCGGCGTTGAAAGCTCCGCAGCCCATGGAAACCGGAACGCGTTCGAAAAATATTCTGGATCGAATTGTCGAAGCACGCCGCGAATCGCTGGCGCACCGCAAGCGCGTGCTTCCAGAAGTGACGCTCAAAATTGCGGTGGAGAAAAAAGTTCCACCGCCGCGAGATTTTTCATCTGCGCTTACGCGTGATGGGATCAACATTATTGCAGAATTGAAGAAATGTTCGCCTTCGAAGGGCTTGTTGCGGGAGGAGTACGCACCGGCTGTTCTCGCGTCGGGCTTGGAATCAGCGGGTGCTGCAGCGCTTTCGGTGCTGACGGAAGAAGATTTCTTTAATGGCTCACTGGGCGACTTGAAAGAAGCAAGCCGGGCAACGAAGATTCCAATCCTGCGCAAGGATTTCATCATAGACCCCTGGCAGGTGTGGGAAGCGCGCGCGGCGGGTGCCGATTCCTTTTTGCTGATCGCTGCTATTCTAAACGACGCGAACCTCGGAGAACTGCTGGCGCTTGGCCGCGCGCTAAAAATGGAACCGCTGGTCGAAGTCCATGGGCGAGCGGAGCTTGACCGAGTGATTGCGGCGGGTGCGAAGATTATCGGAGTGAATAATCGCGACCTTCGCGATTTTCAAGTCCACATTGAGACATCGCTGGCACTGATCGAGATGATTCCGGAAGACTGCATCGCCGTCAGTGAGTCGGGGTTGCGTACTCATGAAGATATCAAGCGGCTTCGTGGTGCTGACTTCGATGCTTTTTTGATCGGCGAGCGTCTGATGAAAGAAGCTGATCCAACCTCGACGCTACGTAGGCTTCGCGGATACCCTCTCGCGGAGACCTCTTCTCATTGAGATTCGAATGCCCAAGGTGAAAGTGAAAATCTGCGGAATCACGAATTGGACCGACGCGCGAAGGGCAATGGAGGCCGGTGTGCAATTCCTGGGTTTCAATTTCTACCCGTCGAGCCCGCGCTATATTCGGCCTGCCGTCGCCCGTCGTATCGTCCTGCGACTGCCAGAACGCGTCGCGGTGGTAGGAGTTTTCGTAAACGAGCCGGAAAAAAGCATGCTGGCGATTGCGCGCCGAGTTGGTTTGGATTACTTGCAGCTTCACGGCGATGAGCCGCCGGAGCAGGTGGCGCGGCTCGGGCGGGAGATTGCAGTGATCAAAGCGATTCGAGTCCGCGGCTCATTTCGGCCAAAGCAATTAGACTCTTTTGGGTGTGCGTCGGCGATTCTGCTGGACGGCTTTGACGCTCGCCGCTACGGTGGGACCGGAAAGACGTTTAACTGGAACATAGCTCGGAGTTCGAACGGCTCGGGACGCATCTTTCTTGCGGGAGGTCTGACACCAGAGAATGTTGCCGAAGCGATCCGCGTGGTGCGTCCGTACGCGGTAGACGTATGCAGCGGCGTCGAAGCGCGGCCGGGAAGAAAAGATCCCGCGCGAATTGTTGCGTTGATGTGGGCGGTAAAAGCCGCGGAGGGCGAGCGCAGGTGAACTCAGTGAAACAAACGATGCCCGATGCGCATGGGCGTTTCGGCCCCTACGGGGGACGCTATGTTCCGGAAACGCTCGTTGCTCCACTCGAAGAACTCGAGCGCGCGTACGGGGCGGCGCGCGAGGATTCACAATTTAAGTCGGAGCTTCATTCGCTTCTTCAAAATTTCGCTGGACGTCCGACGCCGCTCCAATTTGCTGCGCGGCTCAGCGAGCATCTGGGTGGGCCTCGCATCTATCTGAAGCGCGAAGACCTGCTCCATACTGGTGCCCACAAAATTAACAACTGTATCGGCCAGGGTCTACTTGCGGTTCGGATGGGGAAACGCCGCGTAGTGGCGGAGACGGGCGCCGGTCAGCACGGCGTTGCGACAGCCACAGTTGCGGCTCGTCTCGGACTTGCATGTACTGTGTATATGGGTGCGGAGGACATGGAGCGGCAGCGCCTGAATGTGTTTCGGATGAGGCTGCTTGGCGCTGAAGTGATAGCTGTGGATTCCGGCAGCCGTACGCTTAAAGATGCAATCAATGAAGCGATGCGCGACTGGGTAACGAATTTCGCGACGTCGCACTATCTTCTCGGGTCCGTTCTCGGCGCGCATCCTTATCCGCAGATGGTTCGGGACTTTCATAAAGTCATCGGAGAAGAAGCACGCGAGCAAATACTAAAGGCGGAGGGTCGATTGCCCGATTTGCTGGTGGCCTGCGTAGGCGGCGGGTCGAATGCGATTGGGCTTTTCAACGCCTTTATCGGCGACGAGAGCGTAAGACTGCTCGGCGTCGAAGCGGGCGGGCGCGGAAAATCTTTGGGCGAGCATGCATCGCGGCTGGCTGCGGCAGAAGGATTTACGGGCGCACGCCCCGGTGTGCTGCAAGGAACATACACCTACGTTTTGCAAACGGCCGACGGCCAGATTTCGAGGACGCACTCGGTCTCAGCCGGGCTCGATTACCCGGCGATCGGACCGCAGCATGCATGGCTTGCGGACCAGCGGCGAGCGGAATACACGGCTGTGTGCGATGAGGAAGCGATTGAGGCTGCGAAGACACTTGCGCAACTCGAAGGAATTATCCCTGCGCTCGAATCGGCGCACGCGATCGCAGAACTCATCAAGCGTGCTCCCAAAATGACGAAAGACGAGATAGTGATACTGAATGTTTCTGGGCGCGGAGATAAAGATATGGAGACGCTCTCGCGGTATGTCTGATCCCGCGATTTCGAAGGTGGCTGCAGAGGCGGGAAAAGAGCCGGCCGCAGGCGGCCGAATTTCCAGGAAATTCAGTGAGCTGGGTGCAAGAGGTGAACTTGGCATCGTAACGTATATCACCGCTGGTGATCCTTCACTTGATGCGACTGAACGGATTGTTCTTGCGGCCGTGGAAGCCGGTGCGGACGTAGTCGAACTAGGAGTGCCATTCAGCGATCCGGTTGCGGACGGTCCGACAATCCAGCGGGCGGGCGATCGGGCCCTGCGGGCGGGAACCACACTAACTGGCGTTATCGATCTCGTGCGACGACTTCGTTTGAAGTCGGATGTGCCCTTAGTCCTTTTCAGTTACTTCAATCCGATTTTACAGATGGGGTTTGAAAGGTTTGTGGAGGCAGCGGCTGCGGCCGGTGCGGATGGTGTTCTTGCGACCGATTTAGCGGTTGAAGAAGCCGATGAGTATCGGACCGTTATGCACTCAAATGGTCTCGATACGATCTTCCTGGTGGCTCCCACTTCGACCGATCCGCGAATTGAGAAGATTGCGCGCGCATCGAGCGGGTTTCTCTATTTGATTTCGCGAGCGGGCGTGACTGGAGCGCGGGAAGCGTTTCCTCCGGAGCTTCCTGGATTGGCTCGCCGGATTCGAAGGTTCACGACGCTTCCGATCGCGGTGGGCTTTGGGATTTCGTTGCCGACGCACGTTACGGTCTTGGGTGGGATCGCCGATGCCGCAGTGGTCGGTTCAGCGCTCGTGGCGGAAATTGAAAAGGCCGCATCGCCCGAGGCTGCTGCGAAAGCTGTGGCGGAGCGAACTCGCGTGCTAAAACGGGCGGCGCGTGAAGGTGTCAGCCGGCGTGGCGTTGAGGGAAGTTAGAAATTAGAAGCGCTTCCAAAGGCACAGTTGGTTCCTCACACTTGCACTCGGTGCTTTATGTACTAAGATGAACCGCGCGAAAACAAGCTAAAAAGTTAGAAATGCTCGATGCACGATAGTTGTGAGCTTTGAGGAGAGGTGAATGGACAAGCGAGTGGCGAACGCCGACGCGGCCGTCGCCAAAATCAAAGATGGAGCAACGATTTTGCTTGGTGGTTTTGGTCTCTGCGGCATTCCAGAAAATTTGATCGCCGCGTTGCAGCGTAAGAGTTCAAAGAATCTGACGCTGGTGTCAAATAACGCGGGCGTCGACAATTTCGGTATCGGCCTGCTGCTGCAGACGAAACAAGTGAAAAAAATGATCGCCAGCTATGTGGGTGAGAACAAAACGTTTGAGCAGCTCGCGCTGAAAAAGGAAATTGATGTCGAGTTGAATCCGCAAGGAACCCTGGCGGAGCGCATTCGCTGCGGCGGGGCGGGTATTCCGGCGTTCTACACGCCGACCGGTTACGGGACGATGGCTGCAGAAGGAAAAGAGGTACGCGACTTCAATGGGCGCCCGCACGTGCTGGTCCCGTCGCTGCGCGGGGATTTCGCGTTTATTAAGGCGTGGAAGGGCGATCGCTGGGGAAATCTGGTCTACCGGAAAACAGCGCGAAACTACAATGCGGTGATGGCGACGGCGGCGGATTACACGATTGCGGAAGTGGAGGAACTCGTCGAGCTTGGCGAACTCGATCCAAACTGCATCCATACGCCTGGAATTTTCGTGGACGCGATTTTTAAGGGTGCGGCATACGAAAAACGGATCGAGCGGCGGACAGTGCAAAAACGGCAGTAGCGGGAGACGGAATGGCGGAAAAAACAGCGGAGATGGACAAGAGGGAAGTGATTGCGCGACGGGTGGCGCGCGAACTGCGCGATGGCTACTACGTGAATCTCGGCATTGGATTGCCGACACTGATTCCAAATTATTTGCCGCCGGGAATGGAAGTGGTGTTGCAGTCGGAGAACGGGATGCTGGGAATCGGCGCGTATCCTTACGAAGGCGAAGAGGACGCGGATTTGATTAACGCGGGCAAGGAGACCATTACGGAAATTCCGGGGTGCGCATATTTTTCGAGCGCGGAGTCGTTTGGAATGATTCGCGGCGGGCGAATAAACGTGACCGTGCTGGGCGCGTTGCAAGTGGATGAAAAGGGAAATCTCGCAAACTGGGCGATTCCGGGGAAAATGTTGAAGGGGATGGGCGGCGCCATGGATCTGGTGGCGGGGGCGAAGCGCGTGATCATTGCGATGGAGCACGCCACGAAGGAGGGTGAAGCGAAAATCGTGAAGGCGTGCAGCCTGCCGCTGACCGGCGTGGGCGTGGTGGATATGATCGTGACGGAACTGGCGGTGATCGACGTGACGCCCGAAGGATTGGTGTTACGTGAAGTGGCGGCGGGCGTGACGCCGGGAGACGTGCAGAAGCTGAGTGAGCCGAAGCTTTTGCGTTCGCCCGATTTGAAAACGATGGCGGTTTGAGGCGAAGGCGTGGCCGGCGGCAGGGGCTACGAGCGTGACCTGCGGCGGCGCGGCAGCGAGCGAAAAGATTACGTGGCAAGAGTTTTGTGGCCCTATCGACAGCGCACTACCTGCGATACGATACGCGCCACGGATTCCGGGGAGATTGAATGCAGCCTCATTCGATTGTAGTGCTCAGCTTGCACTCGCCGAAGGAAAAACTTTGGGGCGAGCTGGTGGATATTTCGAATGCCGGCGTAACTTTGCGCGGGATCGATTTGAGCTCGTTTGATGATTTCGTGAGCCAGATACTGCATCCGGATGGCGATCGAATGGGCTTGCCCACTTTGTTTTTCCCGATGCTGCGAATTGAAAGAATCGCGCTCGACGAAGCGCGCGGCTCGATTCCTTCGTTGGCTGAAATGTTTGCCAAAAAAGTGGGACGCTCGCTCCCGGATTATCTGGCGCAGTTTGCGTGATGCGAAGTTGACACCGACTTCTATACCCAGGTTCATTTCATGCCCAGTCGAATCCTGACGGTTCCAAATCAGCTCACATTTCTGCGCCTGGCTTTCTTGCCAGTGTTTCTGATTGCGATCGAGTACGAGCGGTACGGCCTGGCACTGGGAATTTTGGTGGCGGCCGGCGTGAGCGACGCGCTGGATGGGCTGCTGGCGCGCGGGTTGAACCAGAGAACGCCGCTTGGTGCCTATCTTGACCCGATCGCGGATAAGCTGCTGCTTTCGTCGTCTTATTTCATATTGGCGTTGAAGGGGAAGATAACCTGGTGGCTGACAATTTTGGTGCTGGGGCGTGATGTGCTGATTCTGGTTGCGTGCGCCGTGATTTTGATTACGGTGGGTTACCGTCCGTTTCCGCCAAGCATTTGGGGTAAGGCGACTACGTTCTTCGAGATACTGCTTGTCGTGCTGGTTCTAGTACTGGCAATTTGGGACAATCATCTTCTGTGGATCGTGCGTGATACGTGCACGTATTTCGTGGCGGTGTTTCTGGCGATTTCGGGATTGCACTACAGCATCGTTGTTTCGCGGCAGCTTCACGCGGGAGTGTGACTTAGCCCCCGCTCTGAATAAGGCCTTTCATCATGAATGCAATACTCGCAATTACGACGGCTGCGGTTGCCCAGCCTAATGCGTTTGCGCGGTTGCGTTCTTCCGGGGAGGCAGGCGGCCGGTCTGCCATGATTTTTCCGAGGCCGAACCCTGCTACCAATCCGCCGAAGTGCGCGAAATTGTCGACTCCCGGAAATAGAAATCCCCAAATCGCGATGTAGATGAGCCATCGAATAATCTGGCTGCGGAGCATTTGCATTCCCGCGCTTTTACGACCCGTGGTGATTGCGAGGAGCACGCCGATCAATCCGAGGAGCGCGCCCGATCCGCCCACGCTGAAGTGCCCTCTGAAGCTACTCAAAATGTACCCAGCGATTCCAGTTAGCACGTAGATGAAGAAAAACCGCGCCGAGCCGTAAAGTTCTTCAATCTGAGGGCCTATGTCCATAAGCACCCACATATTGAAAACGATATGCATCAGGCTGCCGTGCAGAAACACGGCCATGACAAGACGCCAGGGCTGAGCCATGTCGTAGGGGAGAGGCAAAGAAGCACCAAATTTCTGCAGGACGTTGCCATCGATCCCGCCGATGCCGAGTATCGCAAAGATTCCGCCGCCACCCGGTGGTTGAAGGCCGTTTGTTCGCATCGTGGCGAGCAGGCTGACGATGTAGAGAAGGCAGCTGAAACCTAGGATGCCGTAGGTGGCTGGGGCCGTGGCGGGGAGCAAATTGCCGAGTGAACGGCTCGCAGCGGCCATTGAGAAAGTGAGATTTGCGCCGCATTGATGGCAGCGTGTGGCGTTTGCTCCGACCAGGGTTCCGCAGGCCGGGCAAAGCTGGGGGCGCCCCTGCTTCCCGCCGCCGAAGAAGCTCATCGTTTTAGAGCCCTAATGTTTAGGAACTCGGTGTTCACGAATGCAATCCGGTCTACGGTGAAAGGGTGAAGCCAGTACGATAGGTTTTCTTGTCTCATAGTAAGTGCGTTCCTATAATACCGAAAATGAGACAAAACAAGTGAATCGGGTGGGCGCGTGAAATTTCTTGACGGGCGGCGCGGAGCGGCGGCTGAATCGTATCCGCCTCGTGCCAGCGTTCGCGCTAAGCGGGCCTCATTTTTAGCATTCACATTTGTATCCTCGCTACTCTTTGCTGCAGGTTGTAATCGTAGGGCACGACAAACGCAAGGTCCTCCAGCGCCAACTCCTGTGCCTCAGCAAGTCCCTCCATTGCCGCCCACAGCGCCTCCGCCTGCACACGGTCAGCAGGGTCCTGCCAACGGATGGGTGGAGGAAGGCGTCGCATCCTGGTACGGCTATCCGTTTCAGGGGCGCCGCACGTCGAATGGCGAAGTTTACGATATGCATGAATTCACCGCAGCGCATCGCACGCTGCCGTTTAACGCCATGGTTCGCGTGACAAACCTAACCAACGGTAAACAAACGGAAGTACGTATTAACGATCGCGGCCCGTTTGTCGCGAATCGGGTCATTGATTTGTCTCTTTCTGCTGCCCAGGCCATCGAGATGGTCGGACCGGGAACGGCCCGGGTGCGCCTTGAAGTGATTTCTGGGCCGAATCCGTCCGTGGGGTATTTTGGAGTGCAGGTGGGAGCGTTTCTGGTGCAAGAGAATGCAGCGAGGTTAAAGGCTCAACTTGAATCGCGGTATCCGCCGGTAAGCGTTGTGCCATTCGAATCGCCGAACGGAACATTTTACCGCGTTCGGATAGGCCGGCTGGTCAGCGAAGAAGCGGCGCGGTCGCTTGCTGAGCAGCTCCACAACACCGAGCAGTTCACAACGTTCGTCGTGCGCCTCGACAATTAGGTTGCCATTCTTCCGTGCTATCCCCCTAGTCTCGCTACATTCCTCGTCATCTACTTGTGCTTCATCACGTATACGCCGTCCCAGTCGGCTTCCGGTCCTTCGGCCAGATACTCTTCGCAGCGCCGCAAGAATATGCGGGCGGGTCCGTCTGCCGGCCAGCGATCGAGAACCTGTTCGAAGGCTTGTCGTGCAGCGCGCCAATCTCGCTGCTTGTAGGCTTTCTGACCGCGCGCAAAAAGCTCCACGAGTTCTTTGCCTGCATCGCCGAGTGCTTCGGCGTCGAGTACTTCGTAGATAGTTACCGGCTGCAATTTGCCTTTCACGCGAATCATGTCGAGTTCGCGCACAAGGGCACGCTCGCTTCGCAGTTCCTTCTGCGTGGATTCGCTGATGATGATGTGTGTTCCGTATTCTTTGTTCAGCCCCTCGAGACGCGAGGCCAGATTCACCGCGTCACCCATCGCCGTATATGCGAGCCGCATCGACGACCCCATGTTGCCCACGGAGGCGACCCCAGTGTTCAATCCAATCCCGATGTTCAACACTGGCTGCCCTTGCGCCTGCCAATCCTTTTGCAACTCGGCGAGACGGGCGAGCATGCTGAGCGCCGCATTGCAGGCGCGTGTTGCGTGATCGGGCTCCTCATAAGGAGCCCCCCAAAAACCCATCACTGCATCGCCGATGTACTTATCCAACGTGCCTTGGTAGCGAAAGACGATACGAGTCATTTCTGTGAGGTAGCCGTTGAGCAAGTCGGCGAGTTCCTGGGCGTCAAGCGACTCGGAGATCGAGGTGAAGCCGCGGATATCGCTGAAGAGAACAGTAATTTCCGACTTGCGCGGCTTCACGCGTTCGGGATCGTCGAGCAAACGACGAATCACTTCTGGCGGGACGTATTGTTGGAACCTCCCGCGGACTTTGCGCTTCTCCTGCTCTTCAATCAGCACGCGGTAGAGGGCGACGAGGCTGACGTTGGGAACGAGGGTAAACAGGGCCGGAACGATGAAGTTGAGCCACGATCCACGCAGAAATGCGAAGTAAACAATTGCGGCAAACGGAAGCAATAACGCAAAACCCAAGGCCATCCAGCGTGGCTGTACAACGGCGAGCCAAATTCCCAGAGGAATACCAAAAAGAACGATGAAAAACAGATCTGTCAGGACCTCCTTACCCTTGTGATAGAGGAATTGCCGGTTCAGAATGTTGTCAACCAGGTTTGCATGAATCTCCACGCCAGGAAAATCGAGACCACCGAAGGGTGTGACCCGAAGATCTGCGATGCCAGTCGCGGAAGCGCCGACAAGAACGATCTTATCCTTGAAAGCGCCAGGCTGAAATCTCTTTTGAGCTGCATCCGCGAACGAAATGTAGGGGTACGTGCGGGCTGGTCCGTGGAAGTTGACCATGAGCCGGCTTACATCGTCAGGCCGCACTTTCAGCTTCGGGCCAAACTCGACCGACGCTACTCCATTACGGCCATACCACAAGACCGTTTGCTGATTCGAAAGCCCCAAATATAAGCGGATGGTCTGCACATCAATCGACGCATACATATCCCAATTAGAGGGATCCTTGTTGCCGTAAGGCGTGGCGAGCGCGATGCGGCGGACAATCCCGTCAGCGTCAATAATCACATTGAAATATCCCGTGCCACCTATTCCGGAAGCGACTGCAGAGTTCAGGGCCGGGCTATTGGCCTCGGCGCCGCGCGGAACGAGGCCTAGATCTTGATACTTATCGATCAGCTTCAGGCGGCCCACCTCGCCCTGAGCCTCGCGATCATTCGGCAGAGGCCGTAATTGGGGAAACGGAAAAAAGGCGAGCGAGTCCGCATAGTTCTTAAGCGAGCTAATGGAAACTCCCTTTAGGTCCGTTTCGGTATATAAGAAGTAATTTCCGAGAACGACGCGACGGAAACGGGTGATGGCATCGGCAAACTTCTGATCGTAATCATATTGCTTCTGGAGTGTTGCGATCCGTTCCAGGAGAGCGGGATTCACCGGCTTGCCTTTTTTCTGCTGGTCAGCCAGTTGCGCGGAAAGCTCGGTGAGCGGTTTTGCGGTTTCGTCTGGCTTGCTGAAAGTGATGTCGAAAGCGACGACACGGCCGCCGTCTTCGCGAATATTGTCGAGCAAGTCCGCAAAATGGAAGCGTGGAAAGGGCCATTTACCGAGGTCTTCCTGCGACTGCTGATCGATATCAACAATCACGATGCGAGGGTCTACTTTGGTTTTCCCACGCACCTGAAAACGGTAGTCAAGACTGCTCAACTCAAGACGGTAAATGGAATCGAATAGCGGAGTAGGGCGCTCGCCCAAAAAGGTGGCAACGTAAATCGCCAGAGCGCTGACGGTGACTATCAGGCTGATCGTCAGCGAACCCTTGTGACCCAACCAGCGACGAAGGATTTTGACGATTTTCGGACCGGCGCGGTTTGGCATACTAGCCGTGAAATCCAATGGTGAAGGTGGAGAATGAAATCGGCGCAAGGCTAGCAAACGACTGCGCCGGATTCAAGGCAAGAAGCCGGAGATGGTTCGGCGAATGGGTTCGCGTGCTCCGCTTCGTCGCTTCCGCTATACTGTGACGCGTTTCGTAGTAAATACAGGAACCGATCTTCAAACGAATGCCTACGAAGAAAAAACTTCTCCGCGAGACGGGCCCTAAAGCCGAAAGGCTTGCGAGTCAGTTACGCGCCACGCGCCAATTGCTGAAGGTGGCGGAACGCGAGCGCGAGGAGCTGAACGAAATCGGTGTGGCACTGTCCTCACAACGGAACGTAGGCGTACTGCTCACTCTTATCCTCAAGAAAGCCCGCGACATTACGGGCGCTGATGCGGGTTCGCTGTATCTTGTCGAAGCGGATGCGAACGATGGGCATCATCTTCGCTTCAAGCTGACACAGAACGACAGTGTTGAATTTCCATTCCAGGAGTTCACACTGCCGCTGACCGAGGATTCCATGGCGGGTTACACCGCCTTGCGGGGCGGGGTACTGAATTTCGCGGATGCCTACAAGATTCCCGGGAACTTGCCGTTTCGATTCAACGACCGCTACGACCGTGAATCCGGCTACCGCACCCGCTCGCTCCTTTCTTTGCCGATGAAGAATGCGAAGGGCGAAGTTCTCGGGGTGTTGCAGCTAATCAATTCCAAACGCGATCCGGCCTTGCGACTCAGAAACGCTGACGATGTTGCGAGATACGTGCAACCGTTTCGCGAGAGATCCGTGGGGTTGGCACTATCGCTGGCGTCGCAAGCAGCCGTGGCGTACGAGAATCGAAAGCTCTACAACGATATTGAGACGTTATTCGAGGGGTTTGTGAGCGCGGCTGTGACGGCCATTGAACAGCGCGACCCTACGACATCCGGTCACTCCCTCCGCGTGGCCACCTACACACAGGCACTCGCGGAGGCAGTGAATGCAGCGCCCAGCGGCCCCTATGGCGAGACTCATTTCGATCACGAGCAGATGAAAGAGATTCGCTATGCCGCGCTATTGCATGATTTTGGCAAGGTAGGGGTGCGAGAAGAAGTGCTCGTGAAGGCGAAGAAGCTTTATCCGCTGCAGATGGAGCTGGTTCGCCAGCGGTTTGACTATATACGCAAGGAACTCGAAGCGAGCAACGTGCGACGAAAGCTTCAGGTGTACCTTGAACGCGACCGCGGCGATGCCCTTCAGGAAATCGCGCGCTTGAGCGAAGACTTCGAACAACGGCAAAAAATGATCAGCGAGTATGTCGAACTCATCATGGAAGCAAACGAACCAACGCTGCTGGAGCATTCGCATTCCCGAAGGCTGCAGCAAATCGCGAAACACCTGTTTCTCGATTCGCAAGGCGTGGAAGCGCCGTACTTAAGAGCGGACGAAGTGGGGCTTCTTTCGATCCCGAAAGGGAGCTTGAACGCGGCAGAGCGGCTGCAAATAGAATCGCACGTGGTGCATACGTATAGCTTCCTGAGCCGGATTCCCTGGACCAGCGAACTGAAAAATGTACCGGAGATCGCGCGTGCACATCATGAGAAATTGAACGGCAGCGGTTACCCCTACAAGCTGCGGGGCGATCAAATTCCGCTGCCGACCAAGATGATGACGATATGCGATATTTTTGACGCGCTGACGGCAGCGGATCGGCCCTACAAGCGTGCGGTTGCGACGGATCGCGCGCTGGGGATTCTCGACGACTGCGTTCGGGCGAAAGAAATCGACTCCGAATTATTTCGCTTGTTTCGCGAGGCACGAGTGTATGAAAGAGGGGCGCGTTCGTTTTGAGGTTCATGCGTAGCGATTACCGGCAAGCCAAAATCCCCACGAGAATGCCAGGTTCTTTCCGTAGAATTTTCTACGCATTTCTGACTATCGGTGTGCTTTTGGCGCTTTCTCCGGCAAACGCTCAAAAAGCATCTTCGACCACATGGTATGTGACGATCGTGCTGCCGCCAAGAGTGATCGCCGGGCATCCTGCAACGGTCGCGATCTTTGGCGCAGATGGCCGCCTGGCTCCCAATGTGAGCGTGCTGCTCGGGGAGGACCAGAGTGTGAAGACAGATGCGACAGGTCGTGCGTCTTTCACAGCGCCTGCAACGCCAGGGGTCCTATTCGCGGAAGCATCTGGGGCGTCAGCGGTTACCCTGATAGACGAAAGCCCCGCTCGCGGCGCGCAGACTGCGAAGGGAGATTTAGAGGTCGCAGGTGTAATTTCGCTCAAGGATCGTTTCACGATTTGCGGAGGAGGATTTCGCGGCGACGCCGATGCAAATCACGTGACGATGAACGGCGACCGAGCTCTCGTCGTGGCTTCTTCGCCTGAATGCCTCGTCGTGCTCCCCAGTCCGAGAGCGACCCCGGGTGCTGCGAAATTGACGGTCGATTCGCAGGGCGGTGATCGGAATGCCACAACAACTCTCGTCTCGCTTCAATTCGAAGCACCTCAGACTGCGCCGGTGCCGGGGCAGAGAAGCGAGCTAACCGTGCATGTGGAGGGCTCAGACGCGCCGCTTAATGTGATGATTCAGAACGAAACTCCTGGAGTGCTGGAATTTCTAAAAGGAGACACACAGGAAGTGAGAACGACTGGCGGAAGCCACAATGTGGCGCAGGTGCAGATTGGCGCGATCCGCTCGGGCGATTATTCCTTCAGCGCAGGGTTGATCCCGTCAACTGATCTTGCCGCCGCCGTGCGATATCTCCGCGCTGCAGGGCAACTGGCACCTAAAGCGCTACAGCACCGCGTGAATGACGCAGCTAACCGGCTCGCGACGCATCCCAAGGATCGGGAAAAGGTGCGACTGGAACTTGCAAAAATGATTTCCACGACGATTGCGGGTCACTTCCGCGTGCTATTAGAATCAGCGCAAGCAGCAATCTAATTCCAGCTACTCACTTGAGGCGGGTTCCAGGATTTTGGCAATTCCTTCTGGCAGGGCTCCTTGCGACATTTGTTCGAGTGTGTTCCGAGTCCGGCTAAGCCGACTGTCAGCTTCTTCGTAACTTTGTTGAGCGTGCCGGAGGTGATTGCCTAGCTTGTCGTATATGTCCCCAAACGATTCCAGCTGCTTTTTAAGACCTTCGAGGTTGGCTACTAAGTGGCGGACATTCTCGGCAATTTTCTGTCCTTGTAGGTTACTTGCAATGGCGCTCAAGCAAGCATAGAACGTGTTCGGCGAGACTGGAAATACGTGCTTGCTGCGGCAGTATGCGTCCATCGGTCCGAATCTCGAGTCCTCGCTCATCAAGAGTTCATAGTAAACACCTTCCGAGGGAACGAACATGAGTGCGTAGTCGAACGTGTGCTCGTCGGGGAGAATGTATTTTTCCGAGATTGAATCGGCGTGTTTTCGCACTGCTGTGCAGAACTCGCGGCGAGCATCATCTCCGGTTTCGGCCAGCCTGCGATACGCCTCAAGCGGGAATTTTGAGTCGATGGGAAGCAGGCGTTCGCCGGTGCGAACGATTGCGTCGACGATCGCGCCGGTGGATGCAAAGCGAAACTGCATTTCGTAGGCGCTGCGGGGAAGCGCGTCTTCGAGAAGTCGTTCTAGCGCTACCTCGCCGAGCAGGCCACGCGTCTTTGCTCCGCCGAGGACGTTGTGCAGCGTTTGCGCTGATTGTGAAAGATCGCGTCCGGCTTGCTGCACTTCTCCAAGCTGCGTACTCAGCTTGCGAATCGCTTCGTTCGAGACCTGCAATTGCCGTGCCATGGAAGCCTGCGCGGCGCTCGCGAGCTGGCCCGAGGATGCAACACCGGTTTGTAGCTCTTGTCTCACCTGGCCCAGTTGCTGTGTGACTGCCTGCATGAGGCTGTTCATTTGCGCCAGGACGGTTTGTGATTGGGAGGCGAGTGAGCTTTGCATTTCTTGGCGGACGGCTGAGAGTTGGGTGTCCGTGCGCCGCGTAGCCGACCAGAGGATCGCCACGACTGCTACGATTGCGAGGACGCCGAAAATGAGCCAGACGGCTGGACTCATGAGGCGGACGCCTTTCTCAATAACGTGAATGTTAACGGCAAAGTCTCAGGGTAACACGATGAGCTAGGGTTGCAAGGCCGTGCGCCAGTACTTTTTTGAGCCGGACGCGGGCTGAAAATCTAGAAATTGATTCTTAGCGCGAACTGAAACGTCCTTGGATCGTAAGCCGCTGTGGGTTGCCCGGCGGAGCATGTTCCAGAAATCGGATCGCATAGCGGGTTAACGTCACTCGCATTGAAGCGATTCAACATGTTGAATCCGTCTGCGATGACTTGCAGGTTGACGCGTTCTGTGATCGGGATTGTTCGTGAAATGCGCAGGTCAATTTGAAAGAATCCGGGACGAGCGAATGCGTTGCGTCCAAGTGTGCCAGTGCAGCCGAAGAATGGAGACGGAACATCGGGAAACGAAAACGGCGTGCCGTCGCTGCCTATGCAGCGGTCTGGGGGAACAAACGCAAAGCCCTTGATGAAAGGTGAGGTAACCGATCCCGGCGGCGGTGAGTTCGTTTTGATAAATGATGGACGATTCGTGGCTGTGCCAAAGTCTAGGTTCGGATCTGAGCCGATCAGCACGTTATAGGGCCGGCCTGATGCAACCTCAACGACGGGCGAAACAGTAAAGTTCGCCAAGAACTTCTTCCAAAAGCCGGAATCGCTTTGACGGTAAGGGCTTTGGAAGACGGCACTGGTGATCCAGCGATGTCGCTGATCGAAATCTGAATTGCCGCGGTCGAGATTCGGGAAACTATTGTCCTGGGGATTAAGTAAAGTCGAGAGATCTGTGGAATCGTCGATCGTGTGCGAGTACGTCCAGCTGGAAAGCAGTTCGATGCCGTGCGAGAAGCGCTTGGTCACCGTAAGAGTAAACGCGTTATAAAGGGAATTTCCGGTTGATGTTTGCGGATTGACGTCGCTCCATGGGATTTGGACGCCGGGGAATCCAGTTGGAAATCCTGCTGCGCCTGCCAGAGCCACGAGCGTCTGGTATCCTGCTGCCGGATTGCCCGGGTTCACGGCGCTCGCGAACGACGGGTTTGGTCCCGAGGGCCGGAAGAAATTAAAAACAGCGGCACTTCCAATAAAGCCTACCGGCGTGCCGCCGCAATTGGGACCCGTAAAACCGAAGCCCAAAATGCTTGGCGCAAGTGGACCAGCCGGCGTGCCAAAAGCAATGCTCCCACCTCCGGCCGTGTTCACCGCAGGAATTGCGCCCGGGCATGCGGTGTTGATGTCCGCTGTACCCGGAACTTGGATGCCTTGGGGATTCGTTCCGGGCGTAACGAGGCCGGCGAGAATAGCGTTGTTGTCATTGCTCGTAAGTAGCCGCGGCTCGGCGACGCTGAGGTTGATGGTGCGATCGAGATGCGTGCCGTGGGTGTAGTTGTAGCCGAGACTGATCTTCCAATCCTTAGTTATCTCCCGCTCGATCGTCAGGTTAGCCTGTTGCGCGAGCGCGTACTGAAAATTTTTTGTAACTGGAATCGTAAATGGCAGCAACGTCAGAGGGAATCCTGCGGTTATAAAATTCTGATTTGTGAAAATGGAATTCGCCTGAAAGGGATTGAATCTCTGCTGATCCGGCTGATAGCACATAACGAATGGCAGAGCCGGCGGAATTGGAGTGCAACCGGTAAGTGCGCCGCCGGTACTGGTCAGCAAACCCTGGAAAATATTTGTCGCGTTGAGCGCGAAGGGATTCAGATCCGCGAAACAACTTGCTCCGGAGCATGGCGCACCTCCTGCGGTTTCAAGAAGCGCGGAGGTTGCTCCGTCTTCAGCGGTTGCCAGAAAGGCAAGTGCCAACGCCGGATGGTCGTAGAAGAATCCATATCCCGCTCGAATGACCGTCTTGCCATTGCCCCACGGATCCCACGCAACGCCAATCCTGGGTGCAACATTGTTCGTATCCGTAGGGATTCCCTCTACGACGCCGAAAGCCTTCTCTCCAGCAGCATTCAAGGCTGTCGTGGGTTTGAAAATCGGCATCCATTCAATGTCATAACGCAAACCATAATTCAGAGTAAGTTTGCGGTTTATCTTCCAGCTGTCTTGCGCAAAAACACCGAGGGTTTTCACATTAAATGGCCGGTCCGATTGACCGATTCCCTGGATGAAAGATGTTGGCAACCCGAAACCATATGCCTGGACAGCAGAAAACCCCGGAGCGCCGGCAGCGGCGAAGGCATCGCTGATGGAGCCGGCGTCGAACCCACCGAACGAGTAAACACCGCCATAGTTCAACGTGAAGATCTGTGATTTCGAAGATCTCAGCTGAATTAAATTCGTGTCCGCGCCAAACTTTAGAGTATGCGCTCCCTTAATCCATGTCAGATTGTCAGTCCACTGAAAACGCCTTTCAATGCGGTCCTCGGTGGAAAAAGGCTCTCTCCCGAAGAACGCGAATCCCGTGATGTTCACGGCAGGCAGATCTCCGCCGGGAAGCGGCGAAAAGCCGTAGTGCAGACCTCTCCGCGCGTATTGAAAGCGGAACTCATTAAACAGCGTGCTGCTGATAGACGTAGTGTGCTGCCCGACGATAGCAAGGTCACGGGTTTGCTGCACCGAAGTGCGCGAACCCGCATTCTGCCCGAAGTTCTGGTTCTCGGCGTTAACCTCGATTCCTGTAATCGTGGACGGTGAAACGCTAGCGCGAATAAACGAACTGTTTTTCGGGTTCCAGATGTGATCGAGTCGCAACGACCAAAGGCTGGTGCCTTCTGAAGTCGGGAAATTTCCAATTGTCGAAGCAAGTCCGACGTAGGAGACAGGCACAGGTGCATTGCTAGACGGGAAGATATTTAAGGGTGGCGGCAGTGCGCCCGTATTTCCGAATATAGCCGTCTGTGCGCTCAGTGAAGCGGCGCAAAAATATTGCGCGCCCAATATATTGGGATTTGCGCCGATGAATGCGGCCTGATCTGGAGTCACCAGGCCCGACGTCTGACCCGGAAAGCATGGAGTTGGCGCAGGAATACTCTCGAGCCCAAAATTGTTTTGGCCGATGCTGGAGAAACCCGTTTCCTGCCGACGAGTAATCTCGTAGCTGAAAAAGTAAAATGTCTTGTCTTTCTGAATCGGTCCCCCGATAGTGGCACCCCCTTGAACTCGCGTATACGATTGCTTCACTGGAATCGCTTCAAATCCCGTGGCCCCGTCGGCCACCACCTTCACCGAAAACGGGTTGCGCGCTTGAATCGCTCCGCTGCGCAGAAACCCGAAAACATCGCCGTGAACCTGATTCGAGCCGGACTTTGTCACGATATTGACGACACCTCCCATCGCGCGTCCGTACTCCGGCATGTAGTTGCTTGTGATTACTTGAAATTCCTGCACGGCTTCCTGCGACACAGTCGCTCGCACACCATTCACAGAGTTGTCTACAGCATCCGCACCATCAACTGAGACCTCGTTTGATCTGGCTCGTTGGCCTCCAAAATTCAGGCCGCTAGTGGGCGCCGCTCCAATCGAAGGTGTGTCGTCGCGTGCTGCCTGTGAATTCAGTAGAGTGAAATTGATGTAGTTGCGCCCATTGATTGGAAGATTGTCGATCTGGGTCTGGCTAATCGTAGTGGATACGTCAGTCTTTGTCGTCTCGACGAGATCCGGCGCCGCCACCACGCTGATGGTCTCGTTCGTCGTCTTGAGCTGTAAGTGAGGGTTGTATTCAGGAGTGGTCCCGAGCGCGAGTGTCAGAGATTCATCTTTCATCGCTGCGAAGCCCGGAGCCTGTACTGTCAGCGAGTACGTCCCTGGAGGGATTCCGATAATTTCGTAACGCCCGTTCGAATCGCTCGTCGCTTCGCGCTCGGCGCCGTTGGCAGTGTTTCTCAGTGTGATTTTGGCGTCTTTTACTGCGAGTTGCTGCGGGTCGAAGACTGTCCCCGACAAATTCACCGTATTCACTTGTGCCAGGATGCGGCTGGACGTCGACAGAAAGAGACCCACGAGCAGCAGTACCACGAAAGCAGACTTACCGAGACGCATCGCTATATCCCTCCCGAAATATGTCGGGCTCAAATTAAATCGCTGATATGCACTTGTCGTGAGAGACACAGGGAATTTCCGGTTCTTCCTGAATGCGGCCTGAATTGAACCGGTAATGGGGGACTTGTAATCCACACCCTTACTGTTTGCAACAGGAAACTTTCCGCAATTTGCCGTAGTTGTTCAAACAACTAGTAGGGAATGTTCGCCAAGAATGTGAAGAGGTGTCGGAAGTATGAAAGGCCCGAAATGCCAAAAAGATTACTCTAGTTTTGGCTCGTCGAACCGGTCAGTTGAACGAACGCTTCTGGCGCTGACGGCGGGGTAGCATCTATTGTTTGTGGCCCGCGCCAGAAGTCAACGACTGCGATCTGGTGCACGCAAGAAACTGTGCAACGAGGGGCGCAACCTTTCTTTGTTAGAAATTCTCGCTGTCGCTGCTCAGCAGAGTAGTTTTCGAGCGGAACGCCTGGATACCCGCGCTGCTGCGAGCAATAATGAACCAAGCCATCCTCGCATATGTAGAGATAGCGAGAACCAGCCCGGCAGCGCCAGTTGTTCTCGCGCCCTTTTGCTATGTTGTGCTGGAAATAGTTCAGGCGAGAGAATGACTTCTTCCCGAGCGACATAATCTCTTCGAAAACCTGCTGATCATGTTCACCCAACGGCTGAAGCTGTCCGTTGCCGTCATGAATAATTCCCACCGTTGAGGTGAAGCCAAGCTCGATCGCGCGATGCGCCACTCGCAGGGCATCTTCCGAACTGCATACCCCGCTCCCCAGTACGGAATTGATGTTGATGTGGAAGTCGGCATGCTCGGCTAGCAACGCGAGTTTTTGGTCGAGCACCTTCAGGCTTTTTTTCGAGACGTCGTCCGGCATCACATTGTCTATACTGATTTGTAGATATTCGAGTCCGGCACGATTCAACCGTTCGATGCGATCGGTTACCAGCAGATAGCCGTTCGTTATCAGCCCGGCGATGATTCCGTTCTTGCGGATCCTTGCAATGATGGCGTCCAGATCAGGATGGAGCAAAGGTTCGCCGCCACTGATCGTAATTACGCCCGTCCCCATTTCGCCGAGCCGGTCGATTCTGCGGAACATCTCTTCCGTTGGAACCGGACTCGAAACATCGTCGAACTCGTTGCAGTAGGTGCACGCGAGGTTGCAACGCCGCGTGGGAATGATGTGGACCAACAAAGGATGGCGAGTCGAAAGAAGCCCCTTCGCGATCATACGAATCGACCGCAGCCTGCGATGAGCGGCCAGAGTCCCGCGTCGGATTTTCCTTGTAAATTTCGCCATCTTCACGAGTTCAGTCGGTCGCCACGAAAAAACCACCCTCATGTCGTTAGCTAATCCTTAATTATGCCATAGCGCCACAAAGTTCCCCGGAACGATTGTTTCGAAAGCGATATTCTTCCCAATGCAATTTTGCCCGCCCGTTCGTGTACAATCCGGCTTCTTCGAATTATGAATTCCACGTAGGCAGCGCAACGTTAGATGTAATGCATGTGAGCAACAGCAAGGACGAGGCCAAATGAAACGATTCTTTCTACTAGGCAGCGCGATTCTGTGGATCTTCACGATTCCCGTTGCGTCGGCTAAGCATCAGGCAACTGCTGTACAGAAGAAAATCAAAGTGATTGCGGACCAAGACAGCGCCGGCCCACAAGGCACCAACTTTCTTTCATTGCTCATGTTACTCCGTGCTCCGCAAATCGATCTCCTTGGCATCACGACGGTGAGCGGCGATCAATGGGTTGATCCAGCCACAGTATTTGCGCTTTGGGCCACAGAGCAAGCTGGGCGCACGGATGTGCCGGTAATCAAAGGAGCGGAAATGCCGCTCCTTCACACTCCGCGCGAACAGGAGCTGCTCGAGAAGCTCTACGTTCCCCATTCCACGTGGCATGGTTCTTTCAATCCCGACGCACCGCCTCCTAGCGAGACGTGGCCGCCGCCAGGCGGGTATCCCAAAGTAAAGGCAAAGCCGGGCCGCGCCGCCGACTTCATTATTGACACGATTCGCGCGAATCCCGGCGAAATCGTCCTGTATTGCGCGGGCCCGCTGACAAACATTGCCCTCGCGGTTCGAATGGATCCAGGAATTGTTGCGCTGACGAAAGCGATTTACATCATGGGCGGCAGCTCACGCGGTGGTTTTGAGTTGAACTGGTGGTGGGATCCCGAGGCCGCTGCTATCGTAATGCGCGAGCCGTGGAAGGAAATTGTGGTCAGTCCGGCTGAAGCGGGAGGCCAAGTCTGGTCGAGCAAGCAACTCATGCAACGGATTGTGGACGCCGGCGGCCCGCTTGCGAGTCATGTGAAACAGCTTTACATCGACTTCCAGCCGCCGAGCGGTACCACCCTGTGGTCGGCGATGTGGGACGAGCTTCTCGTGACAGCCCTGATCGATCCATCGGTGATTCGAGAGTCTGAAACGATGTATCTCGATGTGGACATTCAGCACGGCCCAAAATACGGCGATACGGTGGTATGGAAGCAACCTACCGAAGTGCCTACGTTTTTTCTGCCCTACAGCGGCCCACGTCCGCGCGACGATGCAAAATGGCAAGGCCATCTGACTCCGCCCGAAGAGTTGCATCCCGCGAATGTTGAGACGAAGGTGGACGTCGCAAAGTTCGAGGATGTTTTTGTCAAGCTAATGAGCCAATAGGCGCAACGTACCGTTCCCGTCGATTCTGCGCTCAACTATATAAATGTTTTCAATATACCTATCAGTGATATAGGCGACCGTGCCCTTTTAAACTTTGCAGAGCTCTTTGCCCTTGCGACTTCCGACAGATCGAGCGGTCGGTTCAGGGCTTCGCCCGCGATCGGGAGTACGGTTAAGGCTTGCATAGAGATTCTCCCAATCCTGGTCTGAAGGGGGATTCTTGCCGGAGCCAGACCGTGCTACTGACTTACCGGTGGGAGCGGCAACATCGCGGCACGAAAGCAAAGATGGGCGCTTGCGTTTCGCGATTTGATTCGGAGGTTTCGGGCAGCGGGTCAATGGCAATTCGAATACTGCCGGCAGCTCGCAGTCCCATTGGTCGACGATAGTCAAGACGATTGGAATTCTATCTCCGCTGCGATATTTTTCAGGTGGGGATACTCTTCCTATACCTAGAAGCAAGCCTTCGCGAATGTCACCACGGGACAGGGCGCCGGCTATGCGATGATTTAACACCATGTTGCGCGGGTATTCGTGTTTGCGCGGGTAGGTGTCTTCCGAGAAGGTGTACCAACCCGCATTTTTTTCCGTGTCCTCTTCCAGCAACTCGATGAAATCGTCCCACGGAGCGCGAAGGGCGCAGGTTCTGATGATGGTTTTTCCGGGCGCGTCCCGCCGAATAAAGACTGGGACCATGTATGCGATACGACCCGGCCGGATCTCGCGGACGTACCCGTCTTCGTAGGGATGCGGCTCATGCCTTATCAACAGTCCGCGCGAATCCAAACCGACTCGAAAATTCATGGATTCGAGTGGTATACCGGCGCCTTCAAGTTCACGCCAGTCCTCGATAAGTCGGCTGAGCCTATGAATTGCCATATTTCCCTCCATAAAATCTTTGAAAATCCTCCATACCTCCACCCGGTGCACAGTCGCTCATGCACCGCGAGCGGCGACGTCCGTTTTCTTTTGCGCAATCGCTGCCTGTTCGTCGCAATAGCGGCAGCTGCTGCGGAATTCTTGCATCGCACGGATCCCATATGAAAATCCGAGCTGGTGCACTTGGCGACACACTTGAACAGTCAGTCCTACGCCATTACCAGCTTTGCCAATACGGCCACTCGGAATTCCGAGCTTCTTGATCGCCCAGCCGACACTTTCGGCTGAAACGTTTTTCTGATGCAATCCGCGACCTGCGTAGATTTTTTCTACTTTGTCCGCCACCTGCTGAGTGCGAACGTTCGACAACCTTCCCACGTGAATGAAAGAAAGGACTGCTTCAACCACAACCGAAGCGAAAGCGGACGCGTTGGCCGCACGAATTTCCTCATCCTGCACGGCCAAGAGCCGAAGGATACTCGTGCGGAGTTCTTCGTCATCGTCGAAAATGGGGCAGAATGCGGACGCAAGATTCCGCATCGGAAGGGTCAAGTCGTCTCCATAAAATTTCGAGGTTTGTAGCCGATCGAAATTCCGCAGAAAGCATCCCAGGAATCGTGCCTGAAATTCCTCCGCGATCTCCTCTTCCACTTTCCTGTCAAGGGCTGGTAGACGTTGCGAAACCGGCACCAATGCAGCGCGCAGAGCATTTGTTTCAAGCGGCGTGCCAATCGGGATCGTCCGCGAAAAAATTACCTTGGGTCCAAAAAGCTCGAGCATCCCCTGCGACCTGGGAATAAGCGCTCCTCGATAGCATGAGGCCTCCAGTAGCGTCGGCATTTGAAGGTTCAAATCCGGCTCATCGAGCGAAAGCGTCGGCTGAAGCGACATGGGAGCACGAAGTAGGTCGCCGCGTCGTACGCCAACTAGGCGTAAAGGGCGGCGGCACAATAGACCGAGCAAACGCATTGCTAAGTCTTTCGGACTTCCTGCCGGAGCAAAAATCCAGAGGAGGGGTGCCATTGGGAGTACAGGCCAAAACCATGACGAGAAGATTCCACAGACGATTGCGGTGACGCAGGAGTCGAGCTGCCCCAAGTGAGTTGTCAAAAGACAACACACAGTTCGGAACAATTCCTCGGCACGCTCCGCCGGCCCGATCCGCGTCGGAAAACGCACACAGCTAGAGAGATTACGGTCCGGACGGAGTGGCCTGTAGATTCGGCCGTCATGAGCGACTTCTGGTTTCAAAGCGAAGATTCCCTGCCGGCAGTGGACCAATTTCAATTCTGCATTGACGGGATCACGGATAAGCTCGATGACCGTCTTGTCTGAGAAAATCTCCCCGGCGGTTTGAATCACGTCAATGTTCTTGTGGCCGTTATTCCCCACCATATCGACCTCGCTGACGACTCTCGAAAAAAATCGCCTCCAAGAAACGACCTCGCCCATTGATCAAGACGCTGTCCACGAAATCGCAAAAGAGTAGGCCATGCTGCCTTGCTCGGCGCGGTGGCGGGCAGCTTGCCTATGCGCCCATTTGTTAGGCAGCATGTGCGATCCGTTTCTATGCCATTTCCTCTAAAAAACAGGGCAAAAAAAAAGGACGAGCCCCGCCGGGGTCGTCCTAGACCAGCATCCTATAACTCCAAATTACCGAGTTATATGTCCAACAAAATCGTGGTCATTATCGCACAACATCGCTCAAAAACAAAACCCACGCGGGAAGGAAGGACTCTGCGACCATTCCACTTCGATTCGCTCGGCTCCCTCTGCGTTGTCGGCCACCAGACCGCTTGTGCCGAACTGTCCGTTCCTTTTGCTCGCGCGAAGTGTATTCGTTTTTCCGGTTTGCTGTCATGGGCCATGTGGCGGGGAATCTATCTCGCAAAACTACCAGGACTCGAACGCAAAATTCGCGTTTTGATGGATTGGGCGGTGGAGCTCTTGTTTTCACGCGACATCGTTCAGACCATCGATCTGAAATAGGCCCGGGATCAAGAAATGGACCAAGAATTCAGAGTAATCGCACCCGGGCCCCTGAAAACCGCCGAGAAATATCACGCACCAAGCTGGATGGAGGCGAGTGAGGCATCCAGGCTGGTCTTTTTTCTGGGAGGCCCACCTAAGGGCAAATGCTCCAAACTTAGATCAGCGAGCTTCTGTGCTTTTAGGGGTTCCTGTGCGGCAAACTCTTCGATTCGTTGGGACTCGCATTCGTTTTGAACCAGATTATTTTAATTCACCCGTCATCTCCGACGAGCAACCACTCCAGCGACTTCCCGAACTGGCGACTGATTCTCAGCAGGATTTCTGCGCCAATTTCCTTCTCTCCGCGCTCCATTGCTGACAAATAGCTCTGGCTTACAGCTATTTGCCGTGCGAACTCGTCCTGAGTTGTATCAAATCCCCTGAGTTCGCGGATTCGCCGTCCGACACATCGCCACTCTATCGTTTGTGACGTGGCCCGAGATATTTTTGTTGACTTCCTCATATCCACAGAGCTAAAATAGTTCTATAGATGTTAACGCCACTATCTAAAAAATGATCTCAAAGGTGAAAGAAATGTTTCTACATTTCCTGAGCGAAAACCGCAACAGAAGAAAATGTAGAACAACGGAGAAGAGGAGGACAACGTGAACCGCACTCTTTGGAATCGCACTCAATCCTTGCGAAAGAATGCAAGATTGGCTCGTTCTCTCTGGGGTGCCCTTTCAGTTTCCGCTCTCAAGCAATTAGGAGAGCTCACGAAAAAGCATCGGTTGTCCGTTGCTGCTGGAGATCTACAGTTGTTGGAGGGTCGATGGTACGTCACACATGCAGGGCTTCTCAGCATGGCCGTGCGACGTCGGTGCAGGGGAATCAGAACCTCCATGGAACATCACATGTCTGACCCTAATTCGCATCGGTGGGTCTGCAAGGCCGTCGTCTATAAAGGATCCGGCACTAGAGGGTTTACCGGTTACGGCGATGCGGACCCCTCTAATGTATCTTCTCTCGTTCACGGCGCTGAATTGCGGGTTGCCGAGACGAGGGCTGTCAACCGTGCGCTCCGCAAAGCCTACGGGATCGGTCTCTGCTCAATCGAGGAATTGGGATCACAACCACTCTCCGTCGAGCCTCTGAAGAAAAGATCGGACGACCCACCGAATGGCAATGGTTCCTTGCACGGGCAGCCCCGACTCCGCGACAAGCTTTGCCTGCTGATTCGAAATTACGATCTCGACCCTGCCTTGGTGAAACGCTACGCAGCCGACTTCTGTGGTACGGAAACACTTCGCGAGGCCAGCCGGGATTTGGTCGAAGCTTTCGTTTCCACGATCGCCGAGGAAGCTGCAAACAATCGCGCCGCGCTCGTTTGCAAGTTGAGCAGCTACAACCAGCCCGAGGAGGTGCGGCCATGAAGCGACATTTCCCTGGTCTCCATACAGAACCTAACCATGTCCACGATTCTCTCGAGGGCATTTTCCTGGTTCGAGTCGACCGCGCCTACTATCGTTGGCATCCACAGAAACCCTTCTTCCTTCTTTCCTTCACTATTCTTGAGCCGAAGGAGCTTGCCTCGCACAAGATTTCTGGCCGGCTCTATTGCACCCAGAAATCACTCTGGAAACTGAACTGGTTCCTGCGGGATTTTGGCTATGACCCTGACCTGCTTGGACGTGACGAAGTCGATGAAAAGGCTCTCCTTGGCCTAATAGGTGTCCTTCGTACCAGCCGCAAATCACTCGCGGGTCGCATGTTCATCAACCTCGATGCCTTTGCACCATCATCCGAATGGGAATTCATCTCCAAGGATGCTCGCGAAGGGGTTGTGGCGGGAGGCTCCCAGTGACCTACAGCTTCACGCAGATTAGCCAGTATCTTCGCTGCCCCCGGCAGTATCGATACCGATATCTAGATGGCTGGCGGGAGCGGGAAGATCGAGCCTCCATGATCTTCGGCCGCAGCTTCGAGAACGCCCTCGCGGCCTACTTCAGAAGAGAAGACCCACCTGCCACATTCTTCAAGGAATGGCAACAACAGCAGGAAGCTTCTCTTGCTTATACGAAGAATGACTCCTGGGACCGGCTCTATCACCAAGGCATTCACCTGCTCGAGCGTTTCGCTCAGGACGATCACGTTCAGATCCGAAGCCCAAAACAGAATCTTCAAGTAAAGCTGACCCGCTCGCTGCCATCTGGCGCCGATTTCGTGTCGTACGTCGATGCGATTGGCGAGGTGGACGGGACAAAATGCATCATCGACTGGAAAACGACCACATCCCGATATCCGGAACAGCCGGAGGGTCTTTTGGCTCTCGATCCACAGCTCGTTTGTTATTCCTGGATGGCTGGCATTTCTGAGGTTGCCCTGGTCGTATTTGTACGAAAGAACGCACCTGAGATTCAGTACCTGAAGACCACGATCGACGAAGAGCAGCGCCGGGAGTTTGGCCAGCTGGTCGAGACTACGGTCAATCAGATCGAGGCAGGACAATTCCTCCCGCACAGCGGCATTCGATTCCCTCAGAACGGGTGTGTGAGCTGCTCCCATCTGGGGATGTGCCTGGGGGATCAGCAGCTCGTGGATTCAAGACTCATCCGCCGGCCAGGAGCGAGCGACCTTGATTGGATTGACCAATTTGAGGACTAGCGGAATGCCGCTGATGGCACCCAAGCTGAATCGCCGGCGGGCTCTGTTCGTGTTGGGAAGGATCGATGAGATTTTGGCTTGGGAGCGGACGACAGAGCAGGAGCGAGACACTCGATTTGTGGAACTGGGTCGCTATCTGTGCGAAGTGCGGGCAGGGCAGTACTGGCGGGTCGACAATCTGACATCCTTTGACGAGTTCCTGGAGAAGAAATTTCCGGAGTCCCGACGCAAGGCGTACTACCTGATGGCGATTCACGAACAGCTACCACGGCAGAGCCATCGCGATCTGAGGGCGGTGGGTTGGACGAAGGCGGCCGAATTGGCCAAGGTCGCACGCCGGGACGGACAGAAATTCGATTGTGCAACCTGGTTGCACAAAGCGCACGAGCTACCGAAGGAAGAATTCAAGCGAGAGGTGGAACGACATCTGACGGGGCAGGAACAGGAGCCTTGGGAGATGCTCTACTTCAAGATCTACAAGAGCCAGCTAAAGGTAATCGAGAAGGCTCTAGAAACCGCCTCACTGATGCTCGGCGCACAGAAGTCACGCGGTTACTGCTTGGAGATGATTTGCGCCGATTTTCTGGCAGGAGCCCAGGTAGAAGGCTGCGGTTCGAGCGCGCTACTTCTGGCACTCGACCGGCTCTATTCGTTACTTCCAGGCCCTCAGAAAATGGAATTTCTGCGGCAAGTCGAAAAGACAGCATGAAATCGATTCGGCAGCGAAAGCCGAGACTTCGACTTAACGGAGATTCCTACCGCAAGCTTCACATGAATGTGCTAGAGCGAGACGGATGGAGATGCCAAAGTTGCGGAACTTCGGAAAGCCTCCAGGTGCATCATATTCGTTCGCGCAGTGCCCTTGGCGACGATACTGCCGAAAATCTAATCACGCTCTGCGCAGATTGCCACGATCGACTTCATCTCAGCTATCGATTGGTTCATTGCTAAAATATTTCCACATCTGCGCACCACTGAACTTGCACAATTTGGTTAGGCGCGTCATCATTTCAACTTCAAAAAGGTTGAAGAAGTCACCCGATATTAATCTTAGTGGGCCTGTAGCTCAGATGGATAGAGCAGCGGTTTCCTAATTCACTGTCTTGGTTCTATGCCGACTGATTCGAGGCAGCTTGCAGTCATTCAGAAGGGTTTAAAACTGGCGGTTTTGATGGCAAACCGCATATTGTGGCAAACATTTTGGCAAACACGGGAATCGAGTGCCGCTTACTCTTGTTCTGAATCCACCGACTTGAGGCGCAAGTCGTAGTGGGAGAGAACGTCGTTCGGGTCTGCGTCTGCGGGTGTCCAACCTACCGGAGCGATTCTAAGGTCGCGGTTTGAAACGTGTAAGGGGTGCAGCGGGTTGTTGGCGTCCACTTCGGATTCGGATGCTGCTGATTTCTGTTCTTTCTGTTCGATCATGAAATTTCTCCTAAGAAAATCGGGGGTGCCGGTTCCGCCGTTGACACGAGCACTTTCGTAGGACACTAACTACTGTAATTTCGCGTACTCCGTTTTGGCTTGCTTCAGGATTGGAACGTCGGTGTCGGCGTCTTTCCACAGCCCAAAAAAATCCTGATACGCGGCGCGGGCTTTGGAATTATCGCCGGCCATCGCGTAGGCACGCCCAAGCTGCAAGTGTGCGAGCGCGCCGGTGATGAAATTCACGACTACGGTCCGGTGATCGAGGATTTTCTGAAACTCCGCGGCAGCTTCTTTTCCTTGCCGTAATTTCAGATACGTCTGGCCGCGCACATACATCGGATACAGCATCCCGCCGACAGTCGAAGTAGGGGTGGGAATGCCTAATTCGTAGGGAACGGCGGCCTGAAGAATCTCAATCGCTTTGACCGCATTGTTCTTGCCGAGTTCAATCGTCGCCCGGATGCTGGGCAGCCAGTAGTTCTCCACAAGGGTGTCTTCCGGATACTGTTTCGCAAGGTCGTCGGCCATTCTGGCCGCCTGGGCAGAATCACCGGCCCGGGCCAAGGCCAGAGCGCCCAGAATCTGCGAATCGTGGTTGGACGCCAGCGCTAGGGCTGCCTTCACCTGCTCGCGGGCCAGGGCGCTATTTCCTAATTCCGCCTCGCGCAAAGCCGCTTCCATCTGCCATTGTGCGGCCGATTCTTTTTGGTCGTTGCGTTTGGCCGAATCGACGGCACGGCGGGAAAGTTCAAGAGCCCTTCGATTCCGACCGTAGTAAGCCTCGGTATCGGACGCGTTGGACAGAAGATTATCCTCCGCGCCGGCTTTTCCAGCGGCCCACGCCACCTGCCGTTCCATTTCCGCTTTATCGCCCTCGAGAAAAGCCAGTCCATACCTGTTGGCGTGAAGGCCAGGGTTCTCTATCTTTCGTGCCACTGCTTCCTTATAGAGAGCCATCGCTTCGTCCAGACGATTCGCTGCTACGTAATAGCCAACGAGATTTCCGTAAGTGTTGCTGGCATCGGGCGCGAGGCGCAACGCTTTCTGTGTGTCCTTAATCGCCTGGTCGTAGTCCCCGGTGTCTGGTCCGATGAACCCTAGATTGCCGTAGGGAGTGTAATCCTGAGGATACGCTTGCGCCCATCGCTTATAGGTCATTCGTGCTTTCTCGATGTCTCCGGTGACAAAAGTATAGTATTCGGCTTTTATGTGCAGCCGCTCCCGTTCGCTGGCCCGCTCGCGCAACTCAAAAGCCTTGGCAATGTTTTCGTTCGCGGCTCCGGATTCGAACAGATTCGAATACGCGATGCCGAGGCCCAGATACGCGGTTGCAAACTTGGAATCGAGTTCGATGGCGCGCTTGTAGTATGGAATCGCAGCAGCATAGTCACCTGATAGAGCTATCTTCCTGCCTTGCGAGAAGGCTTTGAGCGCATCGAGAGAAGCCGTGGTGGCGTGCTCGAGCGGCGTGTCGTATTTCTCGATTGTCCCCAGCGATTCGCCCACCTTCTCACGCAGTTTGGCCGAGGCCTGGTCAAGCGCCCTGAGAACGTCTTCCTTGTGCGCCGCCTGTACCTGCTCCTGGGCCAGCAGGTCTCCCGTGCGGCAGTTCACGGCATTTAGGCCCAGCACGTACTGGCTGCCCAGAGGGGCAATCGAACCTTCGAAGACGGCGGCGCTGCCGGTGCGCTGGCAGAGATCGCGCGCCACAACCGGGGGAAGTGGCGCGTCGGGGGAGTGCCCCATCAGCTTCATCGTGTTCCGCACCTTCGCGTCGGAAAGAATATTGAGGAACGGAGACTGCGCGAGGCTCACAGAAAGCGCTTGTTTGAGCGTGTCGTCGAAAACAGCGTCACCGGTCTTGTTGGTGAAGTCCGCGAGCACAACGGTGTCCGTGGCCTTCAGTGCATGCACATTGCGGGAGAAGAACAACCAACCGCCAAGGACCAACACGAAAAGCACAACCAGCGCGCCGGCCGCTGCCGCCCAACGGGGCAGCGCGAAGAATTTGGGCGTGGGGTACAACTGGCCTGCGCCTGCGGCCGCTGAGCATCCGGAATCTGTATCGCGCTTCAACCGCTGCAAATCCGTGTGAATCTCAGAGGCATGCTGGTAACGCAGATTTCGGTCTTTCTCCAGAGCCTTCGTGATAGTTTCTTCGAGCTTGGAAGGCAGGTTGGGATTCAGTCGCACAGGAGCTACGGGAGCACGGTTCAGGATGGCCTCAAGAATCGTCGCCGTACTCTCCCCCTGGAAAGCTAGCTGTCCCGTGGCCATCTCATACAAGACCGCTCCGAAGGAGAACAAATCGGTGCGTGCGTCCAGTTCCTTAGCCCGCGCTTGTTCCGGCGACATATACTCAACGGTTCCCAAGGTACTGCCGGGGCTGGTGAGATGCTCGGCGTCCACATCCAGCGTCGTCCGAGTGCTTGGATTTGACGTTACGCTTTTCCCCGTGCTTACCTTTGCTAAACCAAAGTCCAGAATCTTGGCGTGTCCGCGTTCTGTGACAAAAATGTTTGCTGGCTTGATGTCCCGGTGAATGATGCCTTTCGTATGGGCAGCATCCAGCCCGTCGGCAACGTCCATGGCAATCGTCAGGAGCTTTTCAAGGTCGATCGGACGACCCTTGATGGCGTGCTTGAGAGTTTGCCCGTCCAAAAACTCCATGGCGATGAATGCTTCGCCAGCCTGTTCGTTGATGTCGTAAATCGTGCAGATGTTTGGGTGATTCAACGCTGAAGCTGCTTTGGCCTCACGCCGAAATCGTTCCAGAGCGTAGGGGTCTTGGGCTACGTGTTCAGGCAGGAACTTGAGAGCCACAAAGCGGTCGAGATGAGTATCCTCGGCCTTGTAAACGACGCCCATGCTGCCGCCACCGAGCTTCTCGATGATCCGGTAATGCGAGATGGTGCGGCCAATCAAGGGCGTCCGCCATGTAGCGCACATCTTAGGAGCCGCATTACGCTCAAGTCAACGCAGCCATACCGTCCAAGTGCCAGGAATTCCAATTCGGCTGGATAAGTGTTCGGAACAGGGTTTATCACCACCAATCTCGAAATGAGATTGCTGGTGGTGAAGAGGATTTCGCAAATCCTATCCAACTTTCCGCCATAACGCACAGCTGGAAGTTCTCAGTTCGGAAAAATCAGTGGTAGTGCCATATCAGACGTGAACACACAGCGAGCGCTATGGCCGCAGAACCCTGGGGCCGACGCAGCAATCGTCGTCGGCAGAGCCGTCGAGGTAGGCCGCAATTCAAACCGCGCCCGTGTACTCCACGAAATGAGCGAAATCTCCCCAAGACACGTTCTTTGCTCCATATGGCCCCCACAAGCCAAAACGATCAGCCACAGCGGATAGAAAGGAAGCTCCTAGCGCAAACCGTGCGAACAGACGGACAATCGAATTCGCCGTGTCTATTATGCGGAGCGTCCACCGATCGAAGTTAGTGTTGTTCGTGATCGGATTTCCCGCTCAGTTTCGTAATCGATTCAGAAGCTTGTCCAACGTGAATCGGTCAGGCGTCCACAACGCCAGTAAGAATGCTGCAGCGGCCGCCGAGAACACCGAATAGTCCAATGGCGTCTTGACGCCAAGACTTGTGGCCATGCCCAGAGCAAACGACAAAAGGAGAAGACCGCAGAGGACGGAGACGATTCGTATTTGGAAGCCTGCGATGAGCAATATCCCAAAGAGTGTCTCCGCTGCCGTAGCTGCAAATGCAAACGGCACCGTCCATGAACTGGGGAAGATAGACGTCACCGCGCCCGTGTACTTCACGAAATGAGCGAAATCTCCCCAAGACACGTTCTTTGCTCCATATGGCCCCCACAAGCCAAAACGATCAGCCACAGCGGATAGAAAGGAAGCTCCTAGCACAAGGCGTGCGAACAGACGAACAATCTCTGCCCCATTCTCTCTGAGTTGCGCGGCTTGTGAATTCATACATGCCTTCACGTAAGGAATGCCGCTCTATTTTTCCATACTTGTTTCTTGTTTAGTGTTCGTTCGAGAAATTCATGCATTAACGACCCAATCCGATCCACTTCTTCTTCCAACGCGAAATGGCCCGTGTCGAGAAGATGGATCTCTGCACTGGGAATATCTCTTTTAAAGAGTTCAGCACCCTCCACCGTGAAGATTCCATCGTTTTTGCCCCACGTGACCAGCGTAGGGGGCTGATGTTTACGGAAATACTGCTGCCAATCGTCGAAAACATCCCGATCTCTCTTCGCATAGTAGAGGATTGAAAGCTGGATATCCTTGTTTCCCGGCCGGTCCTGGTAGGCCTGGTCGATCACCCAATTGTCAGGGCTGATCTTCGACGGATCGCTGGCACCATGCAGATAATGCCACTTGGTTCCTTCAATCGTCAGAAGCCAGTCGAGTAGAACTTGAGCGTTCTTTTCGCTCCGTTCTTCCCAGTAGTCAGATAATCCCGTCGAGAACTCCTTATTTCCCGTCAAGAACTCCTGATTTATGGCTTCAACATGCGCTCCTCCGTTTTGGATGATCATAGCGGTCACTCGTTCGGGGTGCATGACAGCTAACCGGAAGCCAACCGATGCACCTATGTCCGAGAGGTATAGCGCATACGAAGAAAGATTCAGCTTTTCTGTGAACTTTTCGGTCACAGACGCTAACCGCTCAAACGAATAATCGAAATCGTTGACCGACGGTGCCGAACTTTCGCCATATCCAGGGAAGTCTGGGGCAATGACATGATATTTATCCGCAAGCATGGGAATCAGATTGCGGAACATATGAGAAGACGACGGAAAGCCGTGCAAGAGCAGAATGGCGGGAGCATCCTGGGGACCGGCTTCGCGATAGAAGATTTCCAGCCCCTCCACGTTGAGCGTGCGATAGAAAACGGTCGGCGTACTAGGATCTGCCGCGTTTTCCCAATCCATTACAGACTTTCCTTTGTTAGTCGCCATGCTCTTTTATCCTTATTCTTCTCGATTTGGAATCGTGTTCGACATCTAAACTCCCGTTAGGCGTGTTGAATTGCACCTTTTTGGGCGTTAGGCAATTCCGGAGTCCTCACGTATGAACGCTGGAAGATCGTCTTTCCCTTGATCCGCTCGGTCCGGTTAAAGGCGGCAACCGCATCGTCGAGGGCAGCCACCTTGCCGATGTTTGTCCGCAGCCGACCAACCCGCACCCGCTGGACGAGCTCACTCAATTGGGCGCGATCGGGTACCACGACGAAGTCGATAGTCAGGCCGCCAGCGGGCCGCGCCTCGGTCGGGCCGGTGATGGTCACCAGCGTTCCTCCGGCGCGAATCAGGCCCGCAGACCGCTTCCCAATGTCGCCGCCGATGACATCGAAAACCAGATCGACTTCGCCGACGTCTTCCAGGGCGTCGTTATCGAGGTCGACGAACTCCTGTGCGCCGAACTCGAGAGCCGTCTGACGGCCGCCAGCGCGCCCGGTGCCGATGACGTACGCGCCGGCCTCACGTGCGAGCTGGCTCGCCATCGAACCGACTACGCCGGCCGCACCGTGCACGAGGAC
>Ga0306920_100000216_pt1 | contig 67732 bp, 57 predicted proteins | sample flu12Cox44000170_FD_204666 | JGI IMG/M metagenome (GOLD analysis project Ga0306920, IMG submission 204666) | Lab enrichment of tropical soil microbial communities from Luquillo Experimental Forest, Puerto Rico - flux4day.12C.oxic.44.000.170 (v2)... | ecosystem: Environmental > Terrestrial >...
CCTCGTCGATCATGCCGCCGAGGTACGACTGTTCGGCCAAATCTGGAATCCCTAACCCCCGAGTCACTCGGTCGCACGACCGGCCCACCGCGATTCAGTTATTGTTCGGAGTGTCCTTAGCGCCTCTTGCCCCAAGCGGCGAGGGGCAGCGTCACGTCCGCCGCGGCCCCGTATACTGCTCGATGGGCGGAGTGCCGTGGGTGTGGAAGCTCTCGATGGTCTTGAGACCCCAGGCCTGGCCCTTTTTGCGCTCGGCTTCGGTCCACACGATGGGCTGCCAGTCGGGCGCCAGCACGAGGCGCGCACCGGCGTTGGCCACCTCCACGCGGTTGCCGCCGGGCTCGTAGACGTAGAGGAAGAACGTCTGCTGGATGGCGTGCTTGTGCGGGCCCGTCTCGATCGGCACGCCCGCCTCCAGGAAGATATCGGCAGCGCGCAGGATTTCCTCGCGCGAATCGAGCGCGTAGGTGACGTGGTGAAAGCGGCCCATGGCCCCGTAGTGGTCGAGGGTGAAGGCGAGGTCGTAGCTCTTGTTGTTGGTGGTGACCCAGCCCCCCGCCTCGCGGCCGTCGTCCTGCACGATTTTTTCCGTGGTCCTGAGGCCCACCACGTCCTCGAGAAATCGACGCAGCTCCGCCACATCAGAGGTGAGTAGGTTCATGTGGTCGAGCCGGCGGACATTGACGCCGCGCGCGGGAAAGCGCTGCGCCTGGTTCTTGAGCGCGGGCGTCAGTTCCGGCGGCGGTTTGTACCACTCGGTCTCGTAGTAGATCTCCATGTTGTGCCCGTCCGGCGTGGTGAAGGCGTAGGCGGCCTCGTGGCCCAGATCGCCCTTGGTCCACCCCTTGCCGTGACCGGACCTCTCGATGACGCCGACGCGGTGCTGCAGGGCCTCGGGGCTCGTTGCCCGGTAGGCGAAGTGGCCCATGCCAGCGATCCTCGCCTCGGTCAGCTTCAGCGTGTGGCGCTCGTAATCGTCCCACCCGCGCAAATAGACCGATTGGCCGCTCCGCCCGCTCTCGGTCATGCCGATGACGTCGAGGAAGAAGCGCAAGGAGGCTTCGGGCTTCGGGGTCAAGAGCTCCACGTGGCCCAGGTGCGCGAGATCGAAGGAGCGGATGGTGGACTGCACTGCGAGAGCACCTCAGGATCGAGCTGGCCTGCCCGCAGCATAGCGTGCGGCGGCGCGTTGCAACACCATGCCAAACCGCCACTTCAGCATGGCGCTGAACTGGGATACCAATGCTCGCGCGGGGCGGAGCCGCAAAGGTTCCGCAACTGCCGCGGAGGAGAACCCGCCGAGGAGGACCCATGTCGGCGATTGGCATGCTCTGCATTGCTCTGACGGCGCTGGCCGGCACCTTGGCCGCGGCGGCTGCGGAGGACTACCCGGCGCGGCCGGTCAAGATCGTCGTGCCGTTCGGCGCCGGCGGCCCAGCCGACATCTACGCCCGCTTCCTCGGCCAGCAGCTGCAGGAGACCCTGAAACAGGCTTTCGTCATCGAGGATAGGCCGGGTGCAGGCTCGGTGATCGGCACCGGCGAGGTGGCCAAGGCGGCGCCCGATGGCTACACGCTGCTGATGATGTCGAACACGCATACGACCAACGAGACGCTGCTCCCCCACAAGCCGTTCCAGCTGATGCGCAATTTCGTCCCGGTGGCGTCCGTCAATTCCTCCGACCTGATCATGGTGGTGCATCCCGAAGTTCCGGCGAGCGACCTCAGGGAGTTCATCGCGCTGTTGAAGTCAAGGCCGGGTGAGCTCAACTATGCCTCCTCCGGCCCCGGGACGCCCTACCACATGGCGGGCGAGCTCTTCAAAGCCATGAGCGGCACCAACATCGTCCACGTCGCCCACCGCGGCAGCGGCGATGCGCGCACCGCCGTGATGGGCGGCCACGCGCAGATGATGATCGACGCTATCACCACGACGGCGCCGACCGTTCAGTCGGGCCAGGTGCGCGCGCTGGGCACGACGGGTCCCAAGCGCTCGAGCGTGCTGCCCGATGTGCCAACCATCGCCGAGGCCGGCCTGGCCGGTTACGAGGCCACCATCTGGCTCGGCATCATGGCTCCGGTTGGCACACCCACAGCGATCCTCGACAAGCTCAACGGTGAGATCAACGCGGTGCTGAGGCGGCCCGAGACGCGCGCCGCCTGGGCCAAACAGGGCGCCGAGCCGCTCGCCATGACGCCGGCCGAGTTCGACAGATACCTGCGCGGCGACATCGAGAAGTGGGCCAAGGTGATCCACACCGCCGGCATCAAGGTGCAGTGATGAGCCCTACGCGCGAGATCATCAAGCTGCGGATCAACGGCGCTGAGCGCTCCGTCGAGGCCGATCCGGCGAGCCCGCTCATCCATGCGCTGCGCAACCAGCTCGGACTGACAGGCACTCGCTACGGCTGTGGCGCCAATCAATGCGGCGCCTGCAACGTGATGATCGATGGGCAGGCGGTGGCAGCATGCGATACGCCCCTGTGGGCCACCGCCGGCAAGGAGATCGTCACCATCGAGGGGCTCGGCACGCCGGAGCGGCCGCACCCGCTGCAGCGTGCTGTCATCGCCGAGCAGGCCTCGCAGTGCGGCTATTGTTTATCGGGGATCTTGATCTCCGCCGCCGCGCTTCTCAAACGCACGCCAAACCCCAGCGAGGCCGAGGTGCGCAGCGCGCTCGATCGCAATTTGTGTCGTTGCGGCGCCCACAACCGCATCGTGCGGGCCGTGCTGCGCGCGGCCAAGGAGGTCACATGAGCCCTGCGCAACTGCCGGCCAACCTGAAGGCCAATCCGCGCCTGGCGCGCTGGTTGCGCTTCGATGCGGCAGGCTTCATCGAGTTGAGCCCCGGCAAGGTCGAGATCGGCCAAGGCATCATCACCGCGCTGGCACAGATCGCCGCCGATGAGCTCGACGTGGATCTCGGCCGTATCCGCATGATCCCCGTGACGACGGCCGCGAGCCCAAACGAAGGCACCACCTCGGGCAGCCTATCCGTGGAGCAGTCGGGGTCGGCGGTTCGACAGGCGGCGGCCCAGGCGCGGGCGATCTATCTCGGCGCCGCCGCCCAACGCCTCGGTGTCACCGCCGAGAGCCTGACCGTCGAGGACGGCACCATCGTCGGCCCCGGCAACCTGCGCACCAGCTATTGGGAGCTTGCCGACGATGCCCTGCTGGAGCGCGATGCGGCTCCCGGCGCCGTGCCAAAGTCGCCCAGCGCGCGACGCGTGGCGGGCACGCCCGCCGCGCGGCTCGACCTGCCCGACAAGGTGTTTGGTCGGCCGCGCTTTGTGCACGATCTGAGCCTGCCCGGCCTGCGCCACGGCCGTGTCATCAAGCCCGCAGGGCCAGGTGCCAAGCTGACGGCTCTCGACGAGGCGGGGGTGCGCGCGATCCCGGGCGTCATCGCCCTGGTGCGCCACGGCAGCTTCGCGGGCGTCGTCGCCGAGACGGAAGGGGCTGCGGAAGCCGGCCTTGACGCCCTGCGCAGGGGCGCGACGTGGAGCGGCGAGCCAATGCTGCCCGACGAGGTCAATCTTGCCGCGTGGCTCAAGAGCCAGCCCGCCGAGACCAGCACTGTCCAGGACAGGAAGGCGCCGGTTCCGGTGCAGGTGGCCCGCACGGTCGCTCGCCGGTACAGCCGCCCGTTCATCGCCCACGCTTCAATGGCACCCTCGTGCGCCATTGCGCAATGGAACGGCCCGGACTTGCTACACATCTGGTCCCATTGCCAGGGCGCCTACGGCCTGCGCACCGATACGGCCCTTGCGTTGGGCATGCCCCCCGAGAACATCGTCGTTGAGCACGTGGAGGGCGCCGGCTGCTACGGTCACAACGGTGCCGACGACGTGGCCTTCGACGCAGCTCTGTTGGCGCGAGCGGCCGAAGTCGGGGGCCGTCCCGTGCGCGTGCAATGGTCGCGCGCGGACGAACTTGCCTGGGCGCCGATGGGAGCGGCCATGGCGATCGAGCTGGAGGCCGATCTTGACGCACGCGGTGACATCATCGGCTGGCGCGGCGAGGTGTGGAGCAACGGCCATGTGTCGCGGCCGGGACGTATGCCGATCCCCACCGTGTTCTCGGCTTCTCTGCTTGCCAAGCCGTTTGAGCGCCTCATCGCCTTCAACCCACCGATGACGATGGGCGGTGGCGCCGAGCGCAATTCCGTGCCGCTCTACGACTTCGCCTCGATGCGCATCACGTGCCACCGGCTGCTCACCATGCCGATCCGCACCTCGGCGCTGCGCACGCTCGGGGCCTTCGCCAACATCTTCGCCATCGAGTCCTTCATGGACGAGCTGGCGGCGGAGCGGGGCGAGGACCCGCTGGCCTTCCGCCTGCGCTATCTCAAAGACGAACGTGCCCGCGCCGCGCTGGAGGCTGCTGCCCGTCGCGCCGGCTGGAGTGAGCGGCGCAAGCGCGAGGGCACGGGTTATGGCATCGCCTTCGGTCGCTACAAGAACTTCGGCGCCTACTGCGCGGTGGTGGCCGAGGTTGAGGGCGATGCCGAGATCCGCGTGCGCCGGCTGGTCGTGGCGGTGGACGTCGGTGAGGTCATCAACCCGGACGGCGTCGCTAACCAAATGGAAGGCGGCGCCATCCAGGCGACGAGCTGGACCCTCAAGGAGGCGGTGCGCTTCGACCGGGAGCGCATCACCAGCGACACGTGGGAGACCTATCCCATCCTGCGCTTCTCCGAGGTGCCCGCCGTCGAGGTCGAGATCGTCAATCGCCCGCAGGAGCGGTCGCTGGGTGCGGGTGAGGCCGCACACCCGCCGACGGCCGCCGCCATTGCCAACGCCGTATTCGATGCGCTCGGCGTGCGCGTGCGCGACCTGCCCCTCACGCGTGAGCGGATCATCGCCGCCATGGGTTGAGGAGCAAGCCGGTGCAGCACATCCTCTTGCGCGAGGGTGCTTCTTGCGCGGTGGTGCTGCACGGGGCCTCCTGGGATCAGCCCCACGCAGATCACGGGTCGTCGGCGCCGCTGCCCAAGCCGCTCGAGCTCGCGCGCGTCTATGCGTTGCCGGTGCTAGCGGTCGAGGTTGGCGGGTTGGCCGGCGATGGCGACCGAGAGGTCATCGGTCGACAGGAGCGAGCGTGCCACGCGTGCTACGTCGGCCCGCGTCACCTTGGCGAGCTGCGCCTTGCGCTCGTTGACGAAGTCGGGCGCAAGCCCCTGAATTTGCGCGCGCAACATCTGCTCGGCGATCTTGGCGTTGGAGTCGAGGCTCAGCACGAACGAGCCGATCAGGTAGCTCTTGGCGGCGTCAACCTCTTCCTGCGTGGGTCCCTGCTCGGCCAGCGCCTTGAACTCGGCGCGGACGAGCTCCAGGCTGGTGGCAACATCGTTGTTGGGGCTGGCGAAGCCGCCGATCAGCATCGACGAATGCTTGAAGTTGTAGAGCAGGGTGTAGATCCAATAGGTGAGACCGCGCTTCTCGCGCACCTCGCGCACTAGGCGCGCGTCGGAGCTGCCGCCGCCAAGGAGCTGGGAAAGGACGAGGGCTGGAAAGTAGTCGGGATCGCTGCGATCGATCCCGCGCCGGCCAAAGACGGCCACCGACTGGGGACCATCCACGTCCACCACGGTTGGTCTGGGCACGGCCTTGGGTTGAACATCGGGCACCGGGGTAAGCTGCGGATCGGCTGGCAGTCCGCCGAACACCTCGTCCAGCACCTTGCCCAGGGTGGCCGCATCGATGTCGCCGACGGCCGCCACGCGCAGCGTCGCCCTGGCCATGATGTGCCTGCGATAGTCCTCCAGATCGTCGCGGGTGATGGCCTTGAGCGACTCGGGCGTTCCCGAGATGGCGCGTGAATAGGTGTGTCCGGCGAAGGACTGCGCCATCCATTGGGCGTTGGCGAGCTTGTTGTTATCGCCGGCCTCGAAGCCCGCACGGGCGATGAGCTGGGCGCGCGTGCGCTCCAGACTTGCGGGCGCCAGCAGCGGCTTGGTAATGGCGAGGCGCAAAAGCTCGGTTGCCTTGCCGAGGTTCTTGGTCAGCGTCTCGAAGTTGCCGAAAAACGTATCGCGGTCGGAATCGAAGGCCAAGCGGACCGACAGCTTCTCGATCTGCTTTTGGTATTCGGGGCCCGGCAGGTCACCCGCACCCTGATCGAGCATGGCGGCGAGCAAGCCGGCGGTGCCCTCCTTGCCAGCAGCCTCCTGCGCACTGCCGCCGTCAAAGGCAAAGCGAATGGCGATGATGGGCAGGCTTTTCTCCTCGACCAGCCAAGCGGATATTCCGCTGGGACTGCGGACCTGCCGAATGTCGGCGGCGCGCGCCCTGCCCTCCACGGCGAGGAGGCACAAGAGGACAAATGCGATGCCGCGGGCGGCGGCGCCAAGTCGGCCGGTCATCGGTGGGCCTCCGCCGGCTGCTTGTCGGATGCGGCGTCATCGCCGGGCCGTTGCGGAATGAGATAGCCGGTCACCGAGGACTCCAGCACCAGGTACTTGGCGGCGACCTTCTTGACGTCGGCCGCGGTCACTTGCCCGACCTTGTTCGGCCACTCTTCGATGTCGGCAATGGAGCGCCCGATCACCAGATTGGAGCCGTATCGCTGCGCCAGTCCAGCTTGATTGTCGGCGCTGTAGATGTAGCTGGCGATCATGGCGTTCTTGGCCTGCTCCAGCTCCTCATCGGTCGGGCCGTCCTTGATGAACTGGGCGATGGCGGCGTCGAGGGCCTGCTCCAGCGCTTCCTGCTTCACCCCGTCGCCGGCCACGGCGTAGAGCGTGAGCGTGCCGCCGTCGAGGGCCACGGCAGAAAAGCTGGCGCCGGCATTGGCGGCGATGTTCTTCTCCTCCACCAGCTGGCGATAGAGCCGCGAGGTCGGCCCGTCGCCCAGGATGATGGACAAGGTGTCGAGCGCCTCGGCTTCGTTGCCCTCGGCGGACTTGTAGCTCGGGGTCATGTAGTAGCGCTGCAGTGACAGATTTTTCACGCGCGGATCGTGCAGCTCGACGCGCCGCACGCCCCGTTGCGGCGGCTCAGAGGGGCGAGCCTCCCGCAACGCACCCGGCTGGGGCTTGATTGGACCATAGACCTCTTGCGCGAGCTTCCTCACCTGATCGGATGTCACATCGCCGGCGACCACGAGGATGGCGTTGTTGGGGGCGTAGTAGCGCCGATAGAAGGCGATGGCCGAGGCGCGATTGAGCTTCTTCATCTCGTGCTCCCAGCCCAGCACGGGGATCCGGTAGGGGTGGTTGAGGTAGAGATTGGCGTTGATGAGCTCATCGAGGATGGCCAGCGGTTTGCTGTCCACCACGGAGCGGCGCTCCTGCAGCACCACATCGCGCTCCGTCGCCACCTCCGCCTCGACGAGGTTGAGGTTGCGCATGCGGTCCGCTTCCATCACCATCGCCGTCTTGAGGTGCTCGCTGGGGAGGCGCTGGAAATAGTACGTGGCATCGTGCGAGGTCACGGCATTATCGCGCCCCCCGAGACGCGACACGGTGCGCTCGAGCTCGCCGGACTTGAGCTTTTTGGTGGACCTGAACATCAGGTGCTCGAGAAAGTGAGCGATGCCCGACTGGCCGGGAGCATTGTCGGCCCCGCCCACGCGATACCACACGACGTGGGTTACCACCGGCGCGCGATGATCGGGGACAACCACCACCTGCATGCCGTTGTCGAGCCCGAATTCGCTGGCGCGGTGCGACGGCTCAGCATGCGACGGCCCGAAGGTGAGCGCAGCCGCCGCGAGGGCCGCCGCGAGCCGGGCGATCGACCGGCCGGCCGCGGCGGCCCCGACGCCTGTATTTGCCAACGCTGCCATCGCCCTATCCTTGGGAGCTATCAAGTGGGAGTTGTCAAGGCCGGCGTCCAAGGCCAACCGAAAGGCGCTCAACCGGCGGCATGCCCGTCGCCAATTGGCAAGCATCCCGCAAAAATTGATCTGCGCCGAAATCTGCAGGTGCGTTGCGCACGCCTAACGCACGCTTCACGCCCAGGGCGAACGCCGCGACGCGGAGCCGCCCACCTGCGCGCCTGCGGCTGTTTGCCGGACCACAGGGGCCTCCCGGACGAAGCGGGAAGCCCCTGGGAAGCCCTCTACCTCCAGGGCCGGCACGTGGCGGCCGGAGGACCGGCAGGCGTCAGAATTGCATCTTGCTCAGGCGGTCGAACAGGGCCTTGGCATCCTGCTCGTCGCCAGCCTGGCACGCGTCGTAGGCGCGCAGGGCCATGCGGCTGACGCCCGCGAGCTGTTCAGCCGAAATCTTGGCGTACTTCTCGCGGTCGAACTTCTCCCAGAAGTCCTTGTACAGCCGGCTGCAATCCATCTTGGTTTGCGCCGTCGCCGCACCGGCCAGCAGGCCGAGCGCCATGAGGCCGATGAGTGTAGACCTGAGCATGCATTCCTCCGTTGGCTTGTCCTAGGGTTCGCTCTTGGGACACAGCAAACCTAGGATGCTGCGGCCCGGCCAAAGTTACAAGGCGGTTCAGGGCCAACTGTCAACTGGCAAGGTTAAGATCAGCATGCCGGCTCCTTCCCCCTTGCCTATCGGGCCCCCTTGCCTATCGGGCCCCCTTGCCCATCGGGTTGTCACAACAGTGCCAAACTCGCCGATGTGATCGCGCCTGGCGAGCCAGCGGGCCTGCCCCTCTGTTGCTTGCCACTAACGTTGCGCGCCCGGCAAAGCCCGCTCACCTCGACGGCGGGGTTGGCGCCGCCCGCGTTCACAGCAAATCGCCTGAGCTCCCTCAGCTGCGTTTCGCGCAAGCTGCCCGCGCAAGGGCCCGGGCAAGGCCCCGTGCAGTGGAATGGCACCTTTGTAGCACCGGTGGTTTGTAGTGGAGGAGGTCGCTGGCGTCGCGAATAGCCAGAGGGTCACAGACCGGCTGAACGCAAGGCCGCCCTGCACCAGCCATCTTACCACGCCCTGGGCCCATCCATGGGCCGCACCTGGCAGGTTCCGGCCACCCGCCGCGGCGGTGGTGAGGGCAAAGATGGAGCGCAGTTGGGGTGCAGGATTGCCGGCCGCCGACCGGGCTCACATTTGAAACTCGACCATGGCCCCTGAGCATGGCTTTGGAGCGAGGCCGTGGAGCAAGGCCGTTGAGCATGGCATGAGACCCCCGCACTGGCTCGCATAAGCGCGAAATTTCGCCTAACCGCCACGGCCCGCGGCGCTGCACCACGCGGCCGCAACCCAAATGGCGATGGCATGCCGCTTGCTTCCCACCCCCGTGACGCGAGCTAGTATGTGCGGAGCCGGCGCCGATCCGCCCGCGCGCGCCCCAAGCCGCCCAATCCTTCGGCACATCGGGGCGCCAATAGTCGGCCCGCAACGTTGGGAGCTGAATAGCAAATGGACCGCAGATCGTTCCTCAAAGCCTTCGCCAGCGCCGGCAGCCTCGCCGCGTCCGGGGCCTTGCCGGCGCCCGCCATAGCCCAGGGTTCGGCGGCGAAGACCCTGCGCTTCGTGCCGCAGGCCAATCTTGCCAACTTCGATCCGATCTGGGGCACGCAGTACGTGGTGCGCAATGCCTCCCAGCTCGTGTGGGACACGCTCTACGGCGTCGACGACAAGCTCGAGGCGCAGCGGCAGATGGTGGAGGGCGAGGAGGTCTCAAGCGACGGGCTGACCTGGACGTTCAAGTTGCGGCCCGGCCTCAAGTTCCATGACGGCGAGCCGGTGCTGGCCAAAGACGTGGTGGCGAGCCTCGCACGCTGGATGGCCCGCGACTCCATGGGTCTGATGATCAAGGCCCTGCAAAAGGAGCTCGTCGCAGTCGACGACCGCACCATCAAATTGGTGCTGTCGGCCCCCTATCCCAAGCTCCTGTTCGCGCTCGGCAAGAACAATACCCCGATGGCCTTCATCATGCCGGAGCGCATCGCCAACACCGACCCGTTCCAGCAGATCACGGACTACATCGGCAGCGGCCCCATGAAATTCGCGCGCGCCGAGTGGGTGCCGGGCGCCAAAGCCGTGTTCGAGAAATTTGCCGACTATCAGCCGCGCAACGAGCCGCACGTCTGGCTCGCCGGCGGCAAGAAGATGCTGCTCGACCGCATCGAATGGGTCATCCTGCCCGATCCGGCCACCGCTGCGGCGGCGCTGCAGAACGGCGAGGTGGATTGGTGGGAGACGCCCATCCCCGACCTCGTGCCGGTGCTCAAGAAGAACAAGAGCATCCAGGTCGATATCGCCGATCCGCTCGGCAACATCGGCTCCTTCCGCATGAACCACCTGCATCCGCCGTTCAACAACTTGAAGGTGCGGCGCGCGGTGCAGATGGCGCTGAGCCAAGAAGACTACATGCGTGCCGTCGTCGGCGACGACACCAGCCTGTGGAAGCCGATCCCGAGCTTCTTCACGCCCGGCACGCCACTCTACGCCGAGGAAGGCGGAGATGTGCTGAAGGGCAAGCGCGACATCGAAGGCGCCAAGAAGCTGCTGGCGGAAGCGGGCTATTCCGGCCAACCCGTCACCTGCCTCGTCGCCCAGGACCAGCCGCCGCTCAAGGCCATGGGTGAGGTGACCGCTGACCTCTTGAAGAAGCTCGGCATGACGGTCGACTTCGTGGCCACCGACTGGGGCACGGTCGGCCAGCGCCGCGCCTCGAAATCCCCGCCCGGCCAAGGCGGCTGGGGCATGTTCCACACCTGGCACGCGGGCGCCGACTGCGCCAACCCGGCCTCCTACATTGCCGTGCGCGGCACCGGCGACAAGGCCTGGTTCGGCTGGCCGGACAGCCCCGAGGTGGAGAAGGAGGTGGCGGCCTGGTTTGCGGCCAAGAACCTGGCCGAAGAGAAGGCGGCCGTCGCCCGCCTCAACAAGGCGGCCATGGAGCATGTCGTCTACGTGCCGACTGGCTTCTACTACGGCTACCAGGCCTGGCGCAGCAATGTCAGCGGCATCGTCAAGGGCCCGCTGCCGTTCTTCTGGGGCGTGGCCAAGGCCTGATGCCCAAGCTCGGTGGATCGCAGCAGCGGGTGATGCGCGAGCGGGCTTCCCGCGCCGCAAGGGGGAGGGAGCCCCCGTCGGCAGCATGGCAATGGCTCAAGCCGTGTGAGGGCTAGACCCCATGCTCGCACACATCGTCCGGCGCATGGTGGCGACGATCCCCGTGATGGCGATCGTTGCGCTCTTCGTGTTCAGCCTGCTCTACATTGCCCCTGGCGATCCGGCCGCCGTCATCGCGGGCGATCAGGCCTCGCCCGAGGATGTGGAAAAGATCCGCAAGAGCCTCGGTCTCGATCGGCCCTTCCTCACCCGCTTCGGCGAGTGGTCCTGGCACATCCTGCAGGCCGATCTCGGCACCTCGATGTTCACGGGTCTGCCCGTCACTCAGCTGATCGCCCAGCGGCTCGAACCCACCCTGTCGCTGATGGTGGTGACGCTGATCCTCGCCGTCAGCATCGCCGTGCCGATGGGCGTCATCGCCGCCTGGAAGGCAGGCACCTGGATCGACCGCGGCCTCATGGCCTGCGCCGTGTTCGGCTTCTCGGTGCCGGTGTTCGTCGTCGGCTACCTCTTGGCCTATGTCTTCGCCCTCGAGCTCGACTGGTTTCCGGTACAGGGCTACACACCCCTGTCGGCGGGCTTCGGGCCGTGGCTTGAGAACCTGGTGCTGCCGGCCATCGCGCTCGGCTGCGTCTACATCGCGCTCATCGCCCGCATCACCCGCGCCTCCACGCTCGAGGTGCTGCAACAGGACTACATTCGCACGGCGCGATCCAAGGGCATGGGGCAGAGCGGCATCCTGTTCGTTCACGCGCTCAAGAACGCCGCCGTGCCAATCGTCACCGTCATCGGCATCGGCGTGGCGCTGCTGATCGGGGGCGCAGTGGTGACGGAAAGCGTGTTTGCCATTCCCGGCCTCGGCCGCCTCACCATCGATGCCATCGTGCGCCGCGACTACCCCGTCATCCAGGGCATCGTGCTGCTGTTCAGCTTCGTCTACGTGCTGGTGAACCTGACGGTTGACGTGCTCTACACCCTGCTCGATCCGAGGATCCGCTATTGAGCGCCCCATCGGCAACGGCGCTAGCGCCCAATGTCGCCGTCGCCCCGGCGATGCCCGACGTGCTGCCGCCGATCAAGGTGCGGCGCGGCCTGTCAGGCTTCGTCTATCGCCATCCCACCATCGCCTTCGGCGCGGCCCTGCTGATCCTCATGCTGTTGATCGCGCTGCTGGCTCCCTATCTCGGCACCGTCGACCCGACGGCGCTCTCGCCCGCCAAGCGCACGCGCGACCCCTCCGTCGAATTCTGGTTTGGCACCGACATGTTCGGGCGCGACGTCTACTCGCGCGTCATGTACGGCGCGCGCGTGTCGCTGACCGTCGGCTTTTCGGTGGCGATCTTGGCCTCGCTCGCCGGCCTTGCTGTCGGGCTGATCTCCGGGTTCGTGCGCTGGGCCGACGGCATCATCATGCGCATCATGGACGGCATGATGTCGATCCCGCCGATCCTGCTCGCGGTCGCCCTGATGGCGCTCACGCGCGCCAGCGTCAGCAACGTCGTCACCGCCATCACCGTTGCCGAGTTTCCGCGCGTCGCCAGGCTGGTGCGCGGTGTGGTGCTGTCGCTGCGAGAGCAGCCTTACGTGGATGCCGCCGTGGCGGCCGGCACGCGCAGCCCCATGATCATTATGCGCCACATCCTGCCCAACACGTTGGCCCCCATGACGGTGCAGGCGACCTACATCTGCGCGTCCGCCATGATCGTGGAGGCGATCCTCTCCTTCATCGGCGCCGGCACCCCGCCCAGCATTCCCTCGTGGGGCAACATCATGGCCGAGGGCCGTGCGCTGTGGCAGGTGAAGCCTTTCATCGTGTTTTTTCCGGCGGTGTTCCTGTCCCTCACGGTGTTGGCGGTAAACCTGCTGGGTGACGGCCTGCGCGACATGCTCGACCCGCGCATGGCCAAACGGCTGTAGCTCGATGAGGAAGGCCGCAATGAAGAGCGCTGTCATCCCGGTGCTGGTCGCCGGGATCGAGCCATCCGCACGCGCCGGAACTAGCTGACGCATGCCGCTGCTCGAGGTCGAAAACCTGCAGACGCATTTCCGCACCCCGGACGGGGTCAACCGGGCCGTGGACGGCGTCTCCTTTCAGGTTGGGGAGGGCGAGACGCTGGCGGTGGTGGGCGAATCGGGCTGCGGCAAGTCGGTAACCGCCAACTCCATCCTGCGCCTCATTCCAGAGCCGCCGGGCAAGATCGCCGGCGCCGTCCGCTTCCGTGGCATCGATCTTCTGCAGCTCTCCGACAAGGAGATGCGCCGCGTCCGCGGCAACGACATCTCCATGATCTTCCAGGAGCCGATGACGAGCCTCAACCCCGTGCTCACGGTCGGGCGGCAGCTGCGTGAGACGCTCAGATTGCACCAGCGCGTCAGTCGCCGCCAAGCCGATGCCAGGGCCGTTGAGATGCTGCGGCTCGTCGGCATCCCGGAGGCCAAGCGCCGGCTCGGCGAATATCCGCACCAGCTGTCGGGCGGCATGCGCCAGCGTGTGATGATCGCCATCGCGCTCTCGTGCCGGCCCAAGCTGCTGATCGCGGACGAGCCAACCACGGCGCTCGATGTCACCATTCAGGCGCAGATCCTCGACCTCATGAAGGACCTGAAAGCCAAGGTGGGCGCCGCCATCATCCTGATCACGCACGACCTCGGCATCGTCGCCGAGGTGGCGGAGCGCGTGATGGTGATGTACGCGGGGCGCAAGGTGGAGGAGGCGCCGGTGGCCGAGCTCTACCGCACCCCGCGCCACCCCTACACGCAGGGGCTGTTCGGCGCGGTTCCGAAGCTCGGCTCCTCGCTCGCGGGAGAGGCGGGCAAGCTCGCCGAGATCCCTGGAGTGGTGCCGAGCCTGAAGCAGCTGATCCCGGGCTGCGTGTTCGCCAGCCGCTGCGCCGCAGCGACCGATCTGTGTCGGCAGCGCGCGCCGACGCTCGAGATCAAGGCGCCCGGCCATTTCGCCGCCTGCCACTACGCGCCCAAGGAAGCGCTCGCCGCATGACCCGCCCGCTGCTCGAGGTCAACGACCTCAAGAAGCACTTCTTCGTGCATTCGGGTCCGCTCGGGGCGGGTGCCGCCACCGTGTACGCGGTGGATGGCGTCTCCTTCGCCATCGACCGGGCCGAGACCCTCGCGCTGGTGGGCGAATCGGGGTGCGGAAAATCCACGGTGGGTCGCTGCATCCTGCGTCTCTTCGACATCACCGCCGGCCAGGTGGTGTTCGACGGCAAGCGCATCGACAACCTCTCCGCTGCTGCACGACCTGCAGCGGGAGCTGGGGCTCGCCATGCTGTTCATCAGCCACGACCTCGCCATCGTCGAGCACATGACGCACCGCGTGGCCGTGATGTACTTGGGCAAGATCGTCGAGCTGGCGCCGAAGCGGGCTCTCTTTGCCCGACCCAAGCACCCCTACACGCAGGCGCTGTTGTCGGCTGTTCCGGTGGCGGAACCCGGCGCGGCGCGCCAGCGCATCATCCTCAAGGGCGACGTGCCGAGCCCGATCAATCCGCCCACGGGCTGCCGCTTTCACACCCGCTGCCCCTACGCCTTCGACCGCTGCCGCACCGAGGAGCCGCCCCTGCGCCCCACGGCGACCGGCCACCTCGCCGCCTGTCATCTCCACGACCTGCCCGCTGCGCAGAACCCCCTCGCCGCGGCGGCTTAACAGGACCTCTAACGGCATCGTCGCGGCCGTGGTCTGGCAAGCTCACGAGGGGCGGGCCGCAGGGCCTCGGGCAGCGCGCTGCCCGCCTGATCCCGTCGCGACAGCCGCCGAGCCGGGCTCCGAGGCTCTCCCCGCTGCCCCGCGGCTCTTCGCTTGGCGCCTCCGGTCTCGGCACCAGGCCTGGTATGGCGCCTGCCGCTGATGCAGCGGTATGCTCGCGCCGACACGCTCACACAACAGGAAGACCGACGTTGATGCGAGATCTCGAGTTTGGCTGGTTCATGCCGACGCGGGGCGATACGGACGACTACGGCGAGCCGCTAAAGGTGGCGGCCGGCCTGCAAATGTTCGATCGCGTCGCTGTGGCCGCGGAAAAGGCGGGCTTTGAGTACATGCTGATCCCCGTCGGCCATCAGTGCTGGGACGCCTGGATGACGGGCGCGATGATGACGCGCAAGACATCCAACATGCGCATGCTCATTGCCGCGCGGCCGAGCTATATCAATCCCGTGTTGCTGGCAAAGATGATCGCCACCTTCGACCAGCTGAGCGAGGGGCGCATCTCGGTCAACCTCATCGCCGGCCAGAGCGAGATCGAGAACGTGGCCGAGGGCGTGCGCTGGAGCAAGGAGCAGCGCTATGAGATCATGGATGAGGAGGTGTCGATCCTGAAGGCGTTATGGACGCAGGCGGGTCCGACCGATTGGAGCGGCAAGTACTACACGCTCAAAGGCGCGGAGCTGGTGCCCAAGCCCTACCAGAAGCCGCACCCGAAGTTCTATCTGGGCGGCGGCTCGGGACAGGCGGCGGAGCTGTCGGCCAAGCACTCCGACGTGCACCTCTTCTGGGGCGACACGATCGAGCAGATCCTCGCCAACATGAAGGTGCTGCGCAGCTTGGCGGCGAAGCACGGCCGCGAGGGCGCGCTCGGCTTCGGCATGCGCCTGCAGATCGTGTGTCGCGAGAATGAGAAGGATGCGTGGGAGGCGGCCGACAAGCTCGTCCGCAATGTCGCCGCCGAGCGCACGCGCTATATTCAGGCCTATTACGCCCAGTCGGTCGCCAACCAGCGTGTGCAGCAACTGGCGCGGGAGAAGGGCGAGCTCATCGCCCCAAACCTCTGGAGCGGCCTGACGAAGGCGCGTCCGGGTGCGGGCATCGCAATCGTCGGCAACCCCGAGCAATGCGCAGACGTGCTGCAGCGGTACATCGACATCGGCTGTCACTCGTTCTGTCTATCGGGCTATCTGCACGACGCGGAGGCCGAACGCTTCCACCGCCTGGTCCGCCCGATCCTCATGGATCGCAATCGCGGGCGCATGAAGGCGGCTTGACCGCACTCGGCACGAACGCGTAAGGGCCGGGCTTTAGCCGCTAGCGTCCGGCAAATTTTGCCGTGCGCTTTGTCAGGAAGGCGTCGATCCCTTCCTGGAAGTCGGCGCTGCCATAGCAGAGCGCGATCAGGTCCCTATCGTCCACGTTCGCGGCGCGCTCGCGCATGCGGCGCACCACCTCCTTGCCGGCGCGCATGGTGAGCGGAGCTTGGGTGGTGATCTGGGCGGCGAGCGCGTGCGCCCGCTGCATCAGCGCATCGGGGCTAGCGGACAGCTCGCTGACGAGCCCGACGGCGAGGGCCTCGTCGGCACCCATCAGCCGCGTCGTCATCAGCATGTCGACGGCACGGCCGACGCCCGTCAGCGCTGCCACCCTGGCGACATTGGCGGCGGACAGCATGTTGGCGAGCGTGCGGGCGATGGGAAAGCCGTACTTCAGGCTGCGCGTGGCAATCCTTAGGTCACACGTGGCGGCGATCACGGCGGCACCGCCCGTGCACACGCCGGCGATGGCCGCAATGGTCGGCAACGGGCAGCGCTCGAGCTTGCCGAACATGCTCTCCATCCGTTGCTCGTAGGCCAACCCGTCGGCGGCAGTGCGGAAGTCGCGGAAGAGGGAGATGTCGGTACCGGCGGAGAAGGCGCGCCCGCCGGCGCCGGTGATGATGAGGGCGCGCACGCTGCCATCGCTCGGAACGGCGGCGCAGATCTCGCCCAATCGATCGTACATCTCGAAGGTGAAGGCATTGTGCGCCAGCGGTCGGTTGAAGGTGACGACACCAACCCTTCCGTTCACTTCGTAGAGCAGATCGCCATCCATTTGGTCCCGCATCGATTGTGAGCGCTTGCGTGCTCATAGCACCCCCACCATCGTGCCGGAAGCGGGTGCCGGGCGGATCGCATCCCACGCAGCAGCGCAACCTCAAGGCTCGCGCCGGCGGCGAGCGGGGCGCCGCCGAAGCGAGTTGCCTCGCGCGCGGCGTGATGTCCGCCATCGCCGGCCCGCCATCGCCCGGATGAGCGTCAATGCTTGGCGAGCCAGGTAGGTCTGCCTGGTTCGACATCAAGGGCGGCAGCGACGGCGGGATGCATGATGCGCCCGCGGTGCACGTTGAGACCGGCGAGCAGGTGAGGGTCGTCCCTCATGGCGGCTTCAGGGCCCTTGTCGGCCAGTGCCAAGATGAAGGGCAAGGTGGCGTTGTTGAGTGCAAAGGTGGAGGTGCGCGCCACGGCACCCGGCATGTTGGTGACGCAGTAGTGCACCACTTCGTGCAGCACGTAGGTCGGGCTCGCATGGGTGGTGGGGCGCGAGGTCTCCGAGCAGCCGCCTTGGTCGATCGAGATGTCGACCAGCACCGAGCCCCGCTTCATTTCGCGCACCAGCTTGTCGGTGATGAGCTTGGGTGCCGCGGCCCCTGGCACCAGCACGGCGCCGATCACGAGGTCGGCGTCGAGCACGTAATCCTCAACCGCCTGGCGCGTGGAGAAGATGGTGTTGACGGCCGCGCCGAACTGCTGATCGATGGCGTAGAGGCGGTCGACCTTGATGTCGAGCACGGTGACCTGCGCCTCGAGCCCTATCCCCATGCGCACGGCGTTGACGCCCGACACGCCGCCGCCCAGCACGACGATCTTGGCCGGGGCCACGCCGGCGACGCCGCCGAGCAGCATGCCGCGACCGCCCTGCTCCATCTCCAAGCAGTGGGCGCCCGCCTGGATGGCCATGCGGCCGGCCACCTCGCTCATGGGTGCCAGCAGCGGCAGGCCGCCGCGCGCGCTCGTCACCGTCTCATAGGCGATGGCCGTGACGCCGGATGCCATCAGGGCCTGGGCCTGCTCGGGGTCCGGCGCGAGGTGCAGGTAGGTAAAGAGCGTCTGGCCCTCGCGCAGCATCGCGCACTCCGCCGGCTGCGGCTCCTTGACCTTGACGATCAAGTCGGAGGTGGAGAACACCTCGGCCGCCGAGGAGAGCACCTTGGCGCCGGCCCGCTCGTAGTCTCGATCGAACATGCCCTGCCGCGCGGCGGCATCGTGCTCCACGCAGACCTGATGCCCGTGCTCGACGGCCTCGCGCACGCTGGCCGGCGTCATGCCGACGCGATACTCGTGAACCTTGATCTCCCTGGGCACGCCAATGCGCATGGATCGCTGTCTCCGGGCGAATCGCAGTCACCCCGCAACGTAGAGGCTGGCTGGGTCAGGGGCAAATGCGGGCGTCGCCCGCACGAATGCAGCTATGCCGCCAGCGGCTTGCTGCCGTCAGCACTCTCCTGCCGGGACGCAGGCCGTCGAATTTGCCGCCCACCGCGAGGGGAGAGAGCCGAGCGGCGCGCTGCCATTGGGCCGCCGTGGGGACAGAAACATTGTGCAGGTCCTAACACCCGCGCGCCGAGCGGGGGAGGAAGCGGCACGGGGACGATCCGACCGTCACGTTACCGCCACCAGCGGCCTGGCCTCGGGCACGTCCTGGACGTGGGCAGCGAGGGCCTCGAGGCCGCGCGGCAAGGGGCCGCCGTAGGCCCAGTCCAACAGCTCCACCGTGTGGGCGACGGGAATGTCCATGCCGCTCGCCAGCTGCGTGATGCAGCCGATATTGCCGGTCGCCACCAGATCGGGGCGGATGCTGCGGATGTTGGCGACCTTGCGGTCGCGCAGCTCGGCGGCGATCTCAGGCTCCAGGATGTTGTAGGTGCCGGCCGAGCCGCAGCACAGGTGGCCCTCCGGCACCTCGACCACCGTGAAGCCCGCCGCGCGCAGAAGCTTGCGCGGCTCCTCGACGATGCGCTGGCCATGCTGCATGGAGCAGGCCGAGTGATAGGCAACGCGCAGCGACGACCAGCGCACGGGCGGGCCCATCTCGTAGCTGCCGAGGAACTCCGTCACATCGCGCGCCATGCCGGCAAGCTTGGCCGCCCGCTGCGCATAGGCGGGCTCGCGCGCCAGCATGTGCGCGTAATCCTTCACCGTCGTCCCGCACCCCGACGCGTTGATGATGATGGCATCGATGCGGTCGCCCTTGTCCATCAGGCGCGTCCAGGCATCGACATTGCGCCTGGCGAACTCGATCGCCTCGGCCTCGCGGCCCATGTGATGCACCAGTGCACCGCAGCAGCCGGCCCCCGGTGCGACCTCCACGTCGACGCCGCGCCGCGCCAGCAGGCGGATGGTGGCGTCGTTGATCTCGGGCCGCAGCACCTGCTGGGCGCAACCGGCAAGGAGGATGACCCGCCGCCTGCGCTCGGACTTGGTTGCCGCCGTGCCTGGGCCCGCGAAATTGGCGCCGCGCAAGAACCCGAGGGGCGCCAGGTCGAGCATCGCCACGAGCTCCTTCATCCCAAGCCGGTGCAATGCCGTGGCAAATGGCTGAGCGAAGCGAGCGGCCCGCAATGCAAGGCGCAACCGCTGTGGATAGGGCAGGACGGCGGCCAGCAAGGCGCGCGCCATTCTCTGCCTGAAACCGCGCTGGCGCGTCTGCTCGATGTGGGCGCGGGCGTGGTCGACGAGGTGCATGTAGTCGACGCCGCTCGGGCACGTGGTCATGCAGGAGAGGCAGGAGAGGCAGCGGTCGATGTGGTGCTGCACCTCGGGACTTGCAGGGCGCTCGTGCTCGAACATCTCCTTCATCAGGTAGATGCGGCCGCGCGGGCTGTCGCGCTCGTCGCCCAGCAGCACGTAGGTGGGGCAGGTGGCGGTGCAGAAGCCGCAGTGCACACAGCGGCGCAAAATCTTGTCGATTTCGGCCGTGCGTGGGTTCTCCAACTGCTTGCGGGTGAAGTTCGTGTGCATGGACCTCGGTCGCGCCCCTAGAAACCCGCATACATGCGGCCGGGATTGAGGATGCCGGCCGGATCGAAGGTCGCCTTGAGCCTGCGCGAAAGCCGGTCCGGCCCCGCTTCCAGCGGCTGGAACACTTCCACGGCGGCACGCACCTGCGGCTCCGCCCGGATCAGTGTGGCGTGTCCCCCGTGCGTGGCGATGACACGGCGGATGTCGGCCGCCCCGGCGTCGGTCGTGGGCAGCACTTCGGCCCAGACCAGGCCGCCGGACCAGTCGTAGAAGGCGCGACAGCGCATGTAGGCGGAGATGGCGGCGACCACCCTGGGGCCCGCCGTCGGTGCGGTCGAAATGCGCCAGAGCGGAGCCTCGCCCTCCTGCAGCACCGAGAGCTGGCGCAGCTCGCCCCAGAAGGCGAGCGAGTTCTCGCTATCGAGTTCGTGGATCTCGCCGTAGGCCTTGAGGTGCTCCATCAGCCTGGCCTTGCGGTAGGCCACCGACTTGGCGAAGTTCTCGAGCCGCAAGGCGGTCACGGCCTGGCCCTGCTCGCGCAGCCCGTCGTACCAGAGCCGGGCGACGAGGGAGTGCTGCAGGTGGACGGCGCCCGATACCTCGTAGGGCGTCGTCATGGCCTCGCAGAGCACCTCCACGGCGATCTCGTCCGGCAGCCCGAGCAGGATCAGCGTGGCGGTCTCCTCCGGCATGGGCTGGACTTTGAACGTCACCTCGCACATGACAGCGAGCGTGCCCCAGCTGCCGGCAAGCCCGCGGCACAGGTCGAGCCCCGTGACGTTTTTCATCACGCGGCCGCCGGATTTGAACACCTCGCCGCCGCCGCTCACCGCCCGCACGCCCAGGAGATGGTCGCGCGCCGCGCCGACGCGAATGCGGCGTGCACCGGAGAGGTTGGTGGCAAAGACGCCGCCGATGGTGCCCTGTCCCGCCTGGACGCCGACGAGGGGAGCAAGCTCGATCGGCTCGAACGCCAGCATCTGCCGCCGCGCGGAGAGCGCATCCTCGATCTGGGCCAGCGCCGTGCCGGTGCGCGCCGACATCACCATCTCGCTCGGCTCGTAGAGCGTGATGCCGCGCAGGGCCCTGGTGGACAGTTGCGTCGTCGCGTTGATCGGCCGCCCGATGTTGGCTTTGGTGCCGGCGCCGGCCAGCGCGACCGGTGTCGTGGTCGCCGTCGCCTCCGCCAGCAGGCGCGCGAACTCGCGCTCATCGACCGGGCGCATGTTGGCGAGCATGGGCCCCCACTCCTCACGCAGCTTCCTGGGCGGCCTTGCGGCCGTCGAACGGAAACACCTTGGATGGGTTCAGCAGCCACTTGGGGTCGAACACGGTCTTGATCCGCATCTGCACGGCAAGGTCGGTTTCGGTGAACTGGACAGGCATGAGATCGCGCTTCTCGATGCCCACCCCATGCTCGCCGGTGAGGCAGCCGCCGGAGGCGACACAGAGCTTGAGAATCTCTTGGCCCGCCTGCTCGGCACGATCGGCCTCTGCGGCGTCGTTGGCATCGTAAAGCACGAGCGGATGCAGGTTGCCGTCGCCGGCGTGGAATATGTTGGCCACGCGCAGGTTATGCCTGTCGCAGATCTGAGAGATGGACACCAGCACTTCGCCGAGCTTGCCCAGCGGGATCACGCCGTCCATGCAGTAATAGTCGGAGATGCGGCCGATGGCGCCGAACGCCGCCTTGCGCCCCTTCCAGATGGCGGCGCTCTGATCGGCGCTTTGGCTGATGCGCAGGGCCTTGGGCGAGAAGGGCTTGGCAATGGAGGAGATGACCGACAGCAAATCGGCGATCTCCTCGTCGGAGCCTTCCACCTCCACGATCAGCAGCGCCGCGACATCGAGCGGATAGCCGGCCTTGGCGAAGTCCTCGCAGACCTGGATCGCCGGCTTGTCCATGAATTCGATGGCCACCGGCACGATGCCAGCAGCGATGATGGCGGAGACGCACTGGCCGGCTGCCTCGCTCGAATCAAAGCCGAGCAGCATCGGCCGGGCCCCTTCGGCGGACCGCAGGATGCGCACGGTCGCCTCGGTGGCGATGCCGAGCTGGCCCTCCGAACCGATGAGGAGCCCCAAGAGATCGTATCCCGGCGGATCCAGATGCGTGCCGCCGATCTCGATCACCTCGCCGTCCACCAGCACCGTCTTCAGGCCGAGGACATTGTTGGTCGTCACGCCGTATTTGAGGCAGTGGGCGCCGCCCGAGTTCATGCCGATGTTGCCCGCGAGCGTGCAGGCGAGCTGGCTCGACGGGTCGGGCGCGTAGAAGAAGCCACGGTCCTTGACGGCTTCGCTGATGCCGAGGTTGGTGATGCCGACCTCCACGCGCGCCACGCGGTTCACGTAGTCGACCTCGAGCACGCGGCTCATGCGCGACACGCCGATCACCACGGCATCCTCGCTGGGCAGCGCACCGCCCGAAAGCGAGGTACCGGCACCGCGCGCCACGACCTTGATGCCGTGCTGGTGGCAGTAGCGCAGCGCGCGAGAGACCTCCTCGGTCGAGCCAGGCAGCACCACCGCCAGCGGCAGCGCCCGGTAGGCGGTGAGCGCGTCCGTCTCGTAGGCGCGCCGCCCATCCTCGTCGGCGATGACGGCATGAGCGCCCACCAGCCGGCGCAGGTCCGACACGATGGCATCGCGGCGCGCGACGATCGCGCGATCGGGCTCCGGTAACACCACCAGTCCCATGGGCTGTTGGCTCCTCGCGGGAGGCAATGGGCGTTGGCGGAGGGGCGCCTCAAGGCCGCCGCTCAGCACGCCATGGTATATCTCGCTTCGCCCCGCGCCGCCATCGGCGGGATCGCGGCGATGGTGCTGCTGCGAAGGGTCGCGTCGGCACGCCGCCCCGGTCTGCTAGGTTCACCCCGACAATTGCGAAGCCCCAGAAGCCAAGGAACGGTGGGAAGCAACGTGCGGCGACGTACCGGTCAGGTTTTCCTCTCGGCAGCGCTGGCGCTGGCGGCGCTTGCTCTGCCGGCTTTGACGGTGGCGCAGGAGGGCAACGCCGAGGAGGGGGCTGAGGTTTTCAAGAAGTGCCGCGCCTGTCACGATGTGGGCCCAGGGGCCAAGAACAAGGTCGGTCCCGTTCTCAACGACATCGTCGGCCGCAAGGCCGGCACGATCGAGGGGTTTCCCTACTCGGATGCCAACAAGTCCGCCGGGGGCAAGGGCCTGGTCTGGACCGAGGACGTGCTGTTCAAGTATTTGGAGAACCCGCTGTCCTTCATGCCGGGCACCAAGATGGCCTTCGCCGGCCTCAAGGACCCGCAGGACCGCAAGGACATCATCGCCTATCTCAAAAAGTACACGAAGTGAGACCGGGCTTTTGGCGGGGCGGCGGGAAGACGGCAGGCACGCCTGGGTGGGATTAACGCCTGCTGCGGATGCAGCCCTCAAGGCAGCGTTGCAGCTGCGCCTGACACTTGGAGCGATCCTGACTCTTTTTGTAGCACGCCCCGTAAGCGGCCTTGCAGCCGGTCGAGCACGACGCCTCGGCGCGCACGAGACATGGCGGCATGGTGAGGGCGGCGATGGCGACCGCGAGGAAGAGTCCTGCCGTGGCGATCAGCATGGTCCGGCGGCATTTCACAGGTGGGCTCCTGGCCGGCTCGTAGGGGATGCACTGTGCAGGAATGCCTGACGTCGAATCGAGCCTACTGCTACGGCCCGCACCATGAACGAACGCTGAATGCCAGCCCCGGAGCAGTGTGTGGGCTCCGACGTGTTGCCGTCACGCCGTGGTCAACGCCTGGGCACCAGGATAGACGCAGAGCAACGCGTAGACCCCAACCGCATTCAAGCCCGAAACGCCGAGCGCCGGCGGCGGAGCCTCGGCGAGCTTGGCCGCGACCGCTTCCGCATCCTGCCGGCGCACGCACTCGACCACCAACCCACCGGCGATGAGCCGGTCTTTGGCGCGGCTCTTCATCTCGGCGGTGTCGGAGGGCGTCTGCTTCACCGATGCGGTCCATAGCTGCACCCGGGCGATGCCGGGCTCACGAGCCATGCCGTGCACCAGCGCGCGGGCTTCGGCGGTCGGAGCCATGACGTCATCGGCGCGCAGCACCGTCGCATGCGAGCCGATGAGATCGCCCGCCGCAAAGCGCAGATCGCAAACGGTGCGCACGGAGTTGCGGAACGCCACCTGCATGGTCTGCTGCGTCCACGCCGTCGGCGCGTTCAGGCGGTCGAGATAGGCCGGCGAGGACAGCACGTCGGGGCTCTCCACCTCGTAGAAGGCGAAGAAGCGGCGGTCGCCGCCGGCGACGAGCTCGTAGCGACGGCCAAACCGGAAGCCCGGCACGCCGACACGCTCCTGCAGATGCTCGCGGATGTACCAACGCTCGAAGTGCGCGTAGCCCTCGGGCGTGCAGTCGTTGAAAACAGCCAGGATACCGGCGGGCATGGCGGCCGATCCCCTAGGCCGCGTCGCGGGAGGCGCCGCTGCCGAAGAGCCCGGCGTCGAGGAGGCCCTGCCGGATGCGGCCGATCTCGGCACGGCCGATCTTGCCGAGCGGCGGGCGCACGCAGGCGCGGGGCAGCCGGCCGAGGAGCACCAGCGCCTCCTTCATGCGGTTGTGCATGTCCACCATCGGATCGGCATAAAAGACGCGCATCAGGGGCTCTATGCGCTCGTTGATGGCGCGGGCCGCAGCGAGGTCGTTGCTCTTGACCGCGTGGAACAGCTGCGACTGCAGGTCGGGGATGACGCTGCCGCTACCCGACAAGAGGCCGTTGCAACCAAGCACCAGCGAGGCGAAGAGCCACGCGCTGTGCGTGGAGAGCACATTTACCGGCCGCGCCAGGTTCTGCAACGTGCGCACGTGCCATTCGTGATGCGGCACGTTGCCGATCCAGTCCTTGATGGCGCGGATGCTCGCCACCTCCTCGACGAGCTTCAGCAGCGTCTCCTTCGCGTAGCCCTGGCCGGTTGCGAGCGGGTACTGGAAGGCGATGAGCGGCAGGTCCGTGGCATCGGCGATGCGCTTGAAATGCGCGATGGCCATCTGCGCTGACTGCCCCAGCGTGAAGGGCGCAGGCGGAAACACCAGCAGGGCGGAGGCGCCGCCCTCGGTTGCCATCTGCGCGATGCGCGCGGCCTCCAGGCTACCATCGGCCCACACGCCGCTGACGAGCGGCAGGCGGCCGCCGATCTCGTCCTGGGCGATCGCCAGCACGCGGCGCTGCTCCTCGAAGGTGCAGGAGCCGACCTCGGTGGAATGGGCGTTGATGGTGATGGCCGAGATGCCGGGCGTCGCGGCCACGTCGCGCAGGTGCTTGCGGAAGGCCGGCTCGTCGATGCCAAGGTCGGGCTCGAACGGGAGCAGAACGGCCGGTATGACGCCGTGGGGAATATAGCTCTTGTGCCGAGGCATGGGCTCACCTCAAGATGCTGGCTCTCCCAAGCATCGCAGATTGGCCCTGGCAAGGCCAGCTGGCGTTGAGCGCCGGCGCCGCACGTTGCCCGAGCCCTGCTGCCCACTGAGCGCAAGGGCTCGGCCGTGCGGCGGCAAGAGGCGGGAGCGTGGCGCGAAGAGCTGGCGTGCTCTCAACCAGCGGGCAGCGTTGACATCACGTTCGTTGGGGGTAGCAAGTCCAACCAATGAGCAAGCCCAAGCAAATGGAGGGTCCGCGTGCCGGCGAGGCTTCCGGCGCAGCTGGCGCTCGCGCGCACTGCCGCCCGACCTCCCGTCAACGCACACATTTTCGCGGCCGTGCTCGACAAATAGGCACAACGGATGACGCTCGTGTGCGCTGCTTGTTGGAATGCGCTTCCTCGGTCTATAAGACGCGCAGGGCGCTCCTCAGCGATGCCATCCGTTCATGGCCGCGAGTGCGGCGCGCGCGCATGCCGCGCATGCAGAGAGACCGAAGGGAGAAGGCCGAATGTCAGACCACGACACAGTGCTGGAATCGATCGAGGGTCTTTGGCACGGCCGCAAGGTCACGCGTCGCCGGCTGATCGGCTATGGCGCAGCAACCGCCGGCGCACTCGGAGCCACCATGCTGGTGCCGGCATCCTGGCTCTCGGCGTTCGCAGAGGCCAAGCCCTACAAGATCGGATCGCTGCAACCGCTCTCGGGTGTGGCGGCGGCCGGGGGCAAGACCTCCCTCGTCGGCGTGCAGATGGCCGTCGATCGGATCAACAAGGCCGGCGGCATCAACGGCCGCCCCGTCGAGCTGATCGTCGCGGACGATGAGTCCAAACCCGACGTGGGCCGACGCAAGGTCGAGAAGCTGCTGGTCGAGGACAAGATCGATGCGCACGTGGGCGGCTACCTGTCGAACGTGTGCTTGGCGTGCACGCCGAGCTATGAAGAGAGCAAGGTGGTCAACATGATCAGCGTGTGCCTCGACACGACGATCACCACCAGCAAATGCAGCCGCTACACGTTCCGTCCGTTCGACTACGCACCGGCTCAGGCCGTGGCGATCGCGCCCTATCTCGTCAGCAAGCTCGGCAAGAAGTGGCACATTGCCTATCTCGACTACTCGTGGGGCCAGTCGACGCGTGACGCCTACACCGAGCAGATCAAGAAGAATGGCGGCGACGTCGTGGGCACGACCGGCATTCCACTGGGCACCGCCGATATGACCGCGTTCCTGTCCAAGATCACGGGCGAGTTCGACGGGATCTTCGGCATCCTGTTCGGCGCCCCGGCCGTCACCTTCATCAGCCAGGCCTACGACCTCGGCTTGACCAAGAAGTACAAGATGGCCGGCGACGGGGCCATGGTGGAGGCGACGCACTTGCCGGCCCTTGGTCAGAAGGCGGAGGGCTTCGTCGGCATCAATCGCTATCTGCCGGTGCTGGATCCACCGCTCGACACGCCTTACCACAAGAGGTTCTTCGAGGATGGCGTGGCGCGCCTCAAGCAGATCGATCCGTCGGGACCGCTGCCCGACCGTTACACGCAGTCCAACTATGAGGCGATGAACGCCCTCAAGATCGGCATGGAGAAATCGAAGTTCCAGGGCCGCGAAGACAGCATGAAGCTCATCGAGGCGCTCGAGGGGCTCGAGATGAAGGAAGGCGACGACTTCCCGCAGGGCGACAAGCTGCTCCGCAAGGAGGACCACCAAGCGTTCCTGCGCCAGTTCATCTTCGACATCCAGGATGGCAAGCATCGTATTCTCGAGGTGATCGAAAAGGAGAAGACGATCGTCCCGCCGGCTTGCACGTTCTCCTGATTGGCCGCACCCTTTCCCCGGAGCCCCCCGCGTGACGGGGGGCGCTACACGCATCCCGACCGGCCGCAGTTCGCTACGTGTCAGCAGATCTCTCTCTTCGTTCGCCTTCCCCGCCCGGCGCTGAGCGGGGAGACACCGGCGCGACGCCAATCTTGCGCACCGAGGACCTCACCGTTCGCTTTGGCGGGCTGACCGCCCTCAACAAAGTGAACTTCGAGGTGGGATTCGGCGAGATCAGAGCCATCATTGGCCCCAATGGGGCTGGCAAGAGCACCTTTTTCAACTGTCTGACCGGGGTCGTTCGCCCCACGGCCGGCCGCGTGTTGTTTAACGGCGAGAACATCGCGGCTCTGCCCCCCAACCGCATCTCGCAGAAGGGCATCGCCCGCTCCTACCAGATTACCAACATCCTGCCCAACGCCACGACACTGGAGAACGTGCGCATCGCCGCTCAGTCGCGCCGGCACGGCTGGAGCATGCTCAAGCATCACGCCGACTTCCGCGACATCCTCGACAAGGCCGAAGCGGTATTGCACGCGGTCGGCCTCGCGGCCAAGGCAGACGAGCTCGCCGCCAATCTCTCGCACGGCGATCAGCGCAACCTGGAGATCGGCATCGCGCTGGCCACGGAACCCCAGCTGCTGTGCCTTGACGAGCCGACCGCGGGAATGAGCGCGGCCGAGACCCACGACACCATGGAGCTGGTGCGGCGCATCGCCAAGAACCTCACCATCCTCATCGTCGAGCACGACATGCAGGTGGTGATGGAGCTGGCGAACCGAATAACCGTGCTGCACTACGGCGAGGTCCTCGCCGAGGGTGCGCCCGCCCAGATCCAGCAAAATCCCAGGGTGCAGGAGGTCTACCTCAAGACATGAGCTCCCCGCCGACACCTGCCGAACCGCTCGTCGCCGTGGAGGACGTGCACACCTTCTACGGCAAGAGCCACATCCTGCACGGCGTATGCCTGACGGTGGGACGGGGCGAGGTGGTGGGACTGCTCGGCCGCAACGGCGTCGGCAAGAGCACGACGCTCAAAACGATCATGGGGCTCGTCGGTCCGAGCCAGGGCAAGGTGGTGTTCGAGGGACAGGCGATCACCGGCTTGCCCGCGCATAAAATCGCGCGCATGGGCATCGCCTATGTTCCCGAGGATCGGCGCATTTTCAGGCTCCTCACCGTCATGGAGAACCTGCGCACCGGCCTCGATCGGCAGGGCGTCACGGAAGCGCGCAAGCAGGAGCTGCTGGACAAGCTGTTCGCGTATTTTCCCCGGCTGGCCGAGCGGCGCAGCCAGGCCGGCGGCACCCTGTCGGGCGGCGAGCAGCAGATGCTGGCCATCGCCAGGGCCATGATGCTCGAGCCCAAGATCATCCTGCTGGACGAGCCCACCGAAGGCCTCATGCCGCGCATGGTCTCCCAGATCAGGGAGATCGTGGAGGTGCTGCATCGCGAGGGCGTAGCGATCCTGCTGGTGGAGCAGAACGTCCCCCTCACCCTGGAGGCGAGCCAGCGCGTGTATTTCATGGAGAAGGGCATGGTCCGCCATCACGCCGTGGCATCCGAGCTCAAGGTGGACGATCCCGTCATCCACCAGTATCTGGGGGTCTAGCCCATGGACGCGATCGGGCTGGTTTGGGATTGGCTCGCCACCCACCGCGACATCATCATCATCCAGACGGTCAACGGCATCGTCACCGGCATGATCCTGGCGCTCATCGCCTCGGGCTTGACGTTGATCTTCGGCATCATGGACGTCGTCAACTTTGCCCACGGCGAACTCTTCATGTTGGGCGCCTATGTCGGGGTGGTCGTGCTGGCGTTCAGCGGGAGCTTCTGGTTGGCGCTCGTGCTGTCCACCCTGGTCGTCGCGCTGATCGGAGCGGCTCTGCAGATCACCACCTTGCGTCCGCTGATCGGCCGCGATCCTTTGAACACCATCCTCGCCACCTTCGGCATCTCGCTCGTATTGCAAAACTACGCGCTGTGGCAGTTCGGCCCCGTGCCGCGCAAGCTCGATGAGCCCATTACCGGCCAGTTCGTTCTCTTCTACCTCGCCTACCCATGGTATCGGCTGCTGATTGCGCTGCTTTCGGGGGCGATCATCGGTGGCCTTTACCTATTCCTCAAGCACGGAACCTACGGCATCTGGATCCGGGCGACCACGCAGGACAGGGTCATGGCCCAGGCGATGGGCATCCCGGTGCCGTGGGTGTATACCGGCGTGTTCGCCATCGGCGCCGGCATGGCGGCCGCCAGCGGGGTGCTGTTCGGGCCGCTGATCGGCATCAACCACGCCATGGGTCTCGACTGGGTTCTCAAGGCCTTCATCGTGGTCGTGGTCGGCGGCATGGGCAACCTCGGCGGCTCCATCGCCGCCTCGATCTTCGTGTCGCTGCTCGAAGCCTATGCCGCCATCGTCGTCAGCCCGGCGCAGGCCGTCATCGTCTCCTTCGTCGTGCTGATCCTCACTCTCCTCTTCCGGCCAACCGGTCTGTTCGTGCCGACACCCAAATGAGCAAGCGCTCCAACAAGAGCTTCTGGATCGCCTTTTCGATGGTATCGGCGGCGCTGATCATCGCGCCGCTGGTCTTGCCCGAGTTCTGGCGCCGCTTTCTTACGGAGATCCTGATCTGGGGGCTGCTCGCCATGTCCTCCGATCTGCTGATCGGCTACACCGGCATGGTATCGTTCGGGCATTCGGCGTTTTTCGGCCTCGGCATGTATGGGGCGGCCGCCGCCCTGCTCACGGTGAAGCCGGCCAATCTGTGGCTCGCGATCCTTTATGGGCTCTGCGGCTCCGCCGTGGTCGCGGGCTTCGTGGCCTTTTTCGCCACCCGCCTGCGCGACATCTACTTCGCCATCACGACTTTGATCTTCTCGCAGATATTCTACGTCATCATCTTCACCTGGACCGATGTGACGGGCGGCGAGAACGGCCTCAACTTCACGCGGCCGCAGCTCGGCATCCCCGGCATCTATACCGTCCCCTTCACGCCCGAGCTGCTGCACTGGTTCGTCTTGGCGGTGGTGACGGCCGCTTATCTGATCTTGCGGCGCATTACCCATTCGCCGTTTGGCATGGTCCTGCAATCGATCCGCGAGAACGAGGCACGCACCCGCGCCATCGGTTATCCGGTGGAGCGCTACAAGATCGTGGCGGTGATGCTGTCGGGCTTGTTTGCGGGGCTCGCCGGCGTGCTCTACGCCATCCAGAACCGCTTCGCCGCGCCCGACTTCGTCTACTTCGTGGTTTCGGGCGAGGCCGTGATCTACAACGTCATGGGCGGCATCGGCACGCTGGTGGGGCCCATCGTCGGCGCCGGCTTCTTCCTCGGCTTGCGCGAGCTCTCCGGGCGCATCTTCGGCGACCAGTTTCCCTATCTGATCCCCGTGGGCCTGATCTTCATCGCCATGGTGATCTTCCTGCCCCAGGGCTTGCTGGGGTTCGCCAGGCGCTGGCTCAATCGCTGATCGGGGTCGCAAAACCCTGCCGAAACTGGCGCTCAATGCCGGCACAAGCACCGGGCACCGGCCGCCTGTGGAAGTGCGTTGTCAGCGGCGGCGCCAGACCACTAGGATGCGGGCCGACTGCAGGGACGTCGGGCTCGGAGGTTGGTCATGCGCTTGCGATGGGTGTCGGCTGGTGTGGCGATCGCCGCGCTCCTGGGGCATGCTGCGTTGCCGGCGGCGGCCCAGCAACCGCTCAAGACCGCGGTTGACGGCACGTTCGCGCCCCATGCCATGCCGAAGCTCTCGGGCGGGATCGAGGGCTTCAACGTCGACCTCGCCAACGAGATCGGCAAGCGCCTCAAACGCCCCGTCGAGATCACCGCGACGCAATTTTCCGGCATCTTGCCGTCGCTGCAGGCGGGCACCATTGACTTCGTGGCGGCTCCCGTCACCGTCACCAAGGAGCGCGCCGAGAACTACCTGTTCACCGAGGGCTATCTCAACACCGACTACCAGTTCCTGACCAAAAAGGGTGAGCCGTCCATCACCGACCTCAAGCAGCTGAAAGGCAAGGTGATCTCGGTCAACAAGGGCTCGGTCTACGACAGCTGGGCGCGCGGGCTTGAGGGCGAGATCGGCTGGACGGTGGAAAGCTTCGGCACCCAGACCGATGCCGTGCAGGCCGTCATGGCCGGGCGCGCCTACGCCAACGTCGCCGGCAACACGGCGGTGCAGTACGCCGTCAAACAGCAGCCCCAGCTGCAACTCTCCTACACCTATGCGACCGGGCTGGTGTGGGCCGCAGCGCTGCGCAAGGACTCCAAGGAGCTGCTCAACGAGATCGAGAACGCCATCGAATGCATGAAGAAGGACGGCACCATTGCCACCCTGCACGAGCGTTGGTTCGGCATCAAACCGCCGCCCGGCGCGGCCGCGGTCACCATCTTCCCGGGGACGGGAGTGCCGGGTATGCCGGGCTACGACCCGACACCGCATGAGCCCAGGTGCGACTGACCGATGCGAGCAAGCGACGCTCGGGGCGTGCGCGCGCATATGGCGATACTCACCATCTCAGGGCTGAAGAAGAGCTTCGGGTCGACCGAGATCCTCAAGGGCATCGACCTGGCGGTGGCGGAGCGCGAGCTCGTCTTCATCATTGGGCCCTCGGGCTCCGGCAAGAGCACGCTGCTTCGCTGCATCAACCGGTTGGAGGAGCCGAGCGCGGGCAGCGTGGTCTTCGACGGCGCCGAGGTGACGTTGCCCAAGACGGACCTCAACGCGCTGCGCCGCTCCATGGGCATGGTGTTCCAGTCGTTCAACCTATATCCGCACATGACGGCGCTCGGCAACGTCACGCTGGCCCTGCGCAAGGTTCTAAAAAAGCCGCGCGCGGAAGCCGACGAGATCGCCCGCCGGGCGCTTGCCGAGGTCGGGCTTGCCGACAAGGCTGCGAGCTATCCCGCCGAACTCTCGGGCGGCCAACAGCAGCGGGTGGCGATCGCCCGCGCGCTGGCGCTGGGCCCCAAGATCGTGCTGTTCGACGAGCCCACCTCCGCGCTCGATCCCGAGCTTGTGGGCTCCGTGCTGGCCGTCCTGCGCCACCTCAAGGCCCACGGAATGACCATGCTGGTGGTGAGCCACGAGCTGCGCTTTGCCCGTGAGGCCGCCGACCGCATCGTCTTCATGGACAAGGGTCAGATCGTCGAGGAAGGTCCTCCTGCGGCCATCTTCAACGCCGCGCGCGAGGCCCGCACGCGCGCCTTCGTTGCCGAGCTCATGCGCTAGCCGTGCGCCGTCCCTGGCTTGCCTGGGGCACCCGTCGACTGGGGCCAATCGCGCTCGGCCTGCGCGACCGGCCGCAGCGCGCGGCCCAGCAGCAGAAGACAGGGGCCGGTCGTCCTCGCCGCCTGGATCAGGCCGCGAATGGTCGCGAGCGTGCCGCCGATGACGCGCTCTTGTGGACGGGTGGCGTTGAAGACCGCCCATGCCGGCCGCTCGGGCTCGACCCCGTGCGCGAGAAGGCGCTCGGTGAGGGCGTCCAGGGTGCCGAGCGGCATGTAGACGGCCGTGGTGGCGGCGCCATCTGCCAGGGCGCCGAAGTCGAGGTCCTCCGGTAGCCGGCCATTGTGCGCGTGGCCCGTGACGAGCTGCAGCCGACGCGCGCCGCCGCGTTGGGTGAGCGACACCTTCAGGCGCGCGGCTGCCGCTTGCACCGCGGTGATGCCGGGGATCACATCGTGGGGGATGTGGGCGTGCTCCAGCGCCCAGATTTCGTCGCCTGCCTGGCCGAAGATCAGGGGGTCGCCCCCTTTCAAACGCACGACGCGCTTGCCCGCCCTGGCGAGCCGGATCATGAGGGCGCTGATGTCCTCCTGCCGGCAGGACGGCCGATGGCCGGTCTTGCCCACCAGCATGCGCTTGGCCTCGCGGCGGGCGAAGTCGAGGATCTCGGGCGCCACGAGGTCGTCGTAGAGGATGATGTCAGCCGAGCGCAGGGCGCGCGCGGCGGAGAGCGTGAGCAGCTCCGGATCGCCGGGGCCGGCACCGACGAGCAAGACATGCCCCGTCTCGGGGCTCCGCACTTGGCCGGCACACGCCGCAGAAAGCAGACGATCGCGGTCGCCCGGGCTTGGCACTCGGCCGGGCTCGCGCAGCGCCAGCGTTGCAAACCCATCCCAAAAGCGCCGCCGCCCGCCGCGTGTTAGGCCCTGCAACTGCCGGCGCCAGGCGTGCGCGGCCTCGACCCATCGCGCGAAGCCTGCCGGCAGCAGAGCCTCGATGCGCGAGCGAATGGCCTGGCCGAACACCGGCGCAGCGCCGTCCGTGGAGATGCCGACGATGAGCGGGGAGCGGTTGACGATGGCGCCGAACCGGAAGCTGCAGAAGGCCGGCCTGTCGATGACGTTGACCGGCACGCCGGCGCTCTCAGCGGCCGCGAAGATGCGGCGCGCCTCCTCCTCAGCGCTGGCCGCCCCAACGATGAGCTCGGCGCCGCCAAAGCTTGCCGCCTGCCATGCCTGGCGCTCCAGCAAAACGGGGCCGCCGGGGGGCTTCTCGGCAAGGGCTTCCATCTCCGCGCACGGCTCGGCCGCCCACACCTCTACCCTGGCCCCCGCCGCCGAAAGCAACTCGGCCTTCCAGGCGGCTGCCGCATTGCCGCCGGCGATGACGACGCGCTTGCCCTGGAGCTTGAAGAACAGCGGCAAGGTCGCCAGCCGTGCCATGCGGGGCGGTGGCGCCGCTTTGGGGGTGCGCGGTTGGGAGGGGTCACGCCGGTGCATGGGCCGGCTCCTCGGTGGCGATCAGGCGGCGAATTTCCGGTAGACAGCTGCCGCAGTTGGTGCCAGCGCCGAGACGCGCACCGATCGTCTCGAGCGTGCGGCTCCCGTCTGCGGCCGCGGCCGAAATGCGCCGGGCGCCGATCTGGAAGCAGATGCAGACGATGGGGCCCTCGTCGAGCGCTCCCGCCGTCGGGCGGCCGGCGAGCAGGGCGCGGCGCTCCGACATCGGAATGGCCACGCGCTCGAACTGGGCTTGCAGCCAGGAGGGAGCGGGGAGCGTGGGCGTCGGGCCGACGAAGAGGGCCGCTTCGAGCCGTTCCTCCCGCAACACGGCCGCGCGGTAGGCGCCTGCCGCGGCATCGGCGAAGGTGAGGATGTCGCCCGCGGGCAGCATGGCGCGCTGCCAGGCCAACCAACCGCCGCGTGGGACGTCGAGCGCGAAATGCAGGACGTGGCCGAAGGTCGCGCGCGCCGCCGCCCAATAGGTCAGGCCGGCGCGTTGCAGCGGCTGGCGCGAGAGGGCAAGGCCGAAGTGGCTGACGGCGAGCGGCGCGATGCGCGCCGGCGTTGCTTTGGCTTCCGGTTGGCCCGAGTGGGGGTCGGTTGCCGCCTGCACGAGGGCGCCGATCCGTCCGGCCGAGCTGTTTTCGGCGGACCAGTGGATCGGCACGAACAGCGTGCCCTGCCGCTGACCGCGGTTGACGAGCACGCGCACGCTGGCTGCGCCGTTGCTCGTTGCGAGGTGCGCCAGCGCGCCTTGCACGAGCCCCACGTCGGCCGCGTCGTCGGGATGGATCTCCACGAACGGCTCGGCAATGTGCGAGCTCAAGCGTGGCGACAGACCCGTGCGCGTCATGGTGTGCCACTGGTCGCGGATGCGGCCGGTGTTGAGGACGAACGGCCATGATCGCGTGACGGGCGCGGCGAGGCGCGGCTCGGCAATGGCCACGAAGCGGGCCTTGCGGTCGCCCGTAAAGAATGAACCGTCGGCGAAGAGGCGCTCGGCCGGTCCTCCCCCCGCGCGGCAGGGCCATTGGGTGGGCGCAAGGTCGTCGAATTGGCCGCGGGCCAGGCCGGCGAGCCCGGAGATGTCGAAGGCGCGGCTGCCGGCGTTCTCAAACCCCGAGAGGCGCGCGTGCTCATCGAAGATGTCAGCCGCGGAGCCATAGGAGAAGGCTTCGCCATGACCCAGGCGCCGCGCCACCTGGGCAAGGATCCACCAGTCGGGCCGGGCGCGTCCGGGAGCGGGCAGAAACGCGCGCTGGCGCGAGATGCGCCGTTCCGAGTTGGTGACGGTGCCCTCCTTCTCGCCCCACGCCGCCGCCGGCAAGGCAATGTGCGCGAGGCGCACGGTGTCGTTGGAGGCGACGTTGTCGGAGACGATGAGCAGTTCGAGCCGCGTCAGCGCGCTGCGCACTCGATCGGCGCGCGGCAGCGACACCGCCGGATTGGTGCCCATCACCCACAGCGCCTTGATGCGCCCGTCCGCCACGGCCGCGAACATATCGACGGCCTTGAGGCCGTCGCCGGCAACGAGGTTCGGGGCGCGCCAGAAGCGGCGCACGCGCGCGCGCTCGGGCGCCGAGAAGCCCATGTGCGCGGCCAGCATGTTGGCGAGCCCGCCCACCTCCCGGCCGCCCATGGCGTTGGGCTGGCCGGTGAGCGAGAGGGGGCCGCAACCCGGCTTGCCGATACGGCCGGTGGCCAGGTGGCAGTTGAGGATGGCATTGACCTTGTCGGTGCCCTGCGCCGATTGGTGGACGCCCTGGCTGTAGCAGGAGACGACGCGCGGGGTACTGGCAAACCAGTCGTAGAAGCGCTCGATCGCGCTCGCGTCAAGGTCGGTGGCGGTCGCCACGGCCGCAACCGTCGGTGCGATGGCGCGGGCGGCCCACAACGCGGCAAAGAAGCCCTGCGTATGCGCATTGATGTACTCGGTGTCGATCACGCGATGCTCGGCGAGCCACACCAGCAGACCCGACCAAAGGACGCCGTCGGCGCCCGGCCTGAGGGAGAGCTGCAAATCGACGCCTTCGCTGGTGGCCGTGCGGCGCGGATCGATGTTGACGATGCGCACCCCCCGCTCGCCGCGCGCGATTTGCATGCGCTGGTAGAGGATCGGGTGACACCAGGCGGCATTGGAGCCGGCCAGCACCACGAGGTCGGCGAGTTCCAGATCGTCGTAGCATTGCGGCACCACGTCGGCGCCGAACGCTCGGCGGTGGCCGGCAACCGATGCGGCCATGCACAGCCGCGAATTGGTATCGACATGCGGCGTGCCGATGAAGCCCTTGGCCAGCTTGTTGGCGACGTAATAGTCCTCCGTCAGCAGCTGGCCGGAGAGGTAGAAGGCGATGGCCTCGGGGCCGTGTGAGGCCATGATCCTCTGCAGGCGCAGCACCACTTGATCAAGGGCGTGCGCCCAGCTCGTGCGCACTCCATCGACAATGGGGTTGAGCAGCCGGCTCTCAAGCCCCAGCGTCTCGCCCAGCGCCGAGCCCTTCGAGCAGAGCCGGCCGGCGTTAGCCGGGTGCTCGGGATCGCCCTTGATGCTGGCGCCGCCCTTGCCATCGGGCGTGGCCAGCACGCCGCACCCGACCCCGCAATAGGGACAGGTGGTGCGGACCGCCGCGGTCGCTGCCATTCCCGTTCGCCGCGCAGGCGGCAGTCCGGCGCGGGCGGGCAATGGCCGGGACGAGGAAGCGCGCGGGGCCATCAATAGACGTCCGCCTGGTAGCGGCCGGTGGCCTTGAGTTCGGCGATGAAGTCGCGGGCGGCGGTTTGACTCATCTGGCCGGCCTTGGCCGAGATATCGGTGAGGGCGGTCTCCACATCCTTGGCCATGCGTTTGGCATCGCCGCAGACATAGAAGTGCGCGCCGGCCTTGAGCCAGCTCCACAGCTCCGGCCCCGCCTGCAGCATGCGGTCCTGCACGTAGACCTTGCTTGCACCCTCGCGCGACCAGGCGGCCGAGAGGCGTGTGAGCGTACCATCGCCAAGCAAGGCCTGCAGCTCGTCGCGGTAGAAGAAGTCCTGCGCCTCGCGCTGATGACCGAAGAACAGCCAGGCGCGGCCCTTGGCCCGCGTCGCCTTGCGGTGCAAGAGGAAGGAGCGGAACGGAGCAATGCCGGTCCCGGGACCGACCATGATGATCGGCGTGTTGCCGTCCTGAGGCAGCGTGAACCCGTGCGCTTTTTGCAGGTACACCTTGACGCGTTGGCCGGGTTGGAGCCGATCGGCGAGCAGCGTGGAGGCGACGCCAAGGCGCCGCCGCCCGCCGATCTCGTAGCGCACCGCATCGACGGTGAGGTGCACTTCACCTGGGGTGACGAGCGGCGAGGACGCGATCGAGTAGAGGCGCGGCTGCAGCGGCTCCAAGCATTCGAGGAACGCTTCGGGGTCGGCGCGGACGGGGGCGAACTTCTCGAGCGCCGCCAGAACATCGAGGGTGGCCGCATCGCCGTCCGGGTCCTCGCCGGCCGCCAGCGCCTTGGCCTTGTGGCGGCGCTCACCCCCGACGAGCACGCCGATCAGCCCGAACAGAGCATCGGGCGCTGGCGCCAGCGCATAGTCCTCGATCAGGGCTTGCCGGAAGGTTTTGCCGCCGATGGGAAAATCCGCCGGGACGCCCATGGCCGAGCGCACTGCCTCGGCCAGCTTTGGATCGTTGGCGGGAAAGAGGCCGAAGCTGTCGCCCGGCGCATAGGCGAGGCCGCTCGCGGCGATATCGAACACGACATGGCGCGTGTCCTTCTCGGACCTGCGGCCGTTGAGCCGCATCGCCGAGCGGAAGATTGCTTCGAGCGGCGCCTGGCGGCTGCCGCGCTCGGGCGCCTGGGGCTTGGGCTCCAGCGCCCTGGCCGCCGGGGCGTTGCCGCCGGCGGCCGGCGCCTCCGCGAGGAGACGCTTGAGCATGCGGCTCGTCTCCTTGCCGCCGGGCACGCATAGGTTGAGTTTTTTCTCCTGCCCCGAGGCGATGGCCGCCGAGTAGGTTTCGCAGAGATAGCCGCACTGGCCGCAGTCTTGCTGCGCCATGGCGGCGAACAGACGGCGCGGCAGGGGTTTTGCCTCCGCCAGCGCCATCCGCTCGGCCATGGGCATGGCCGCATCGTGCCAGGGCGCCCCGTCATCCTCGCCGGCCACCGCCTTGGCCGCGGCGTCCGGCATGGGGCCGTCGAGCGCAGCGGCGCCTGCCTTTGCATCAAGCGACAGCAAGCCGGAAAAGAAGCCGTTGAGCCAGGCCCGCTGCTCGGGCGAGAAGGGTGCCGATTCGGGGATCATGGCATCCCCCGACGCGATCGCCGTCGCCACGCTCATGCGGCCTCCCGTCCGACGGCTTCAATCATGCCCTTGAGGGCATCGACATCGTGGCGGCGCGTGAAGGAAAGAAAGGTTTCCGCCGCGCCGGATCGATGGGCCATGTAGGCTTGCAAGATGCGGGCGAGGAGCCGCGGGCAGTCCTCGGCCTTGACGTCGCGGTAGAGCTCGCGACCGATGCCGGCATCGGCGCCGAAGCCGCCGCCGATGAATACGTGGAAGCCCTCGACCGTGTCCTCGCCGGCCGCATCGATCGCCACGCGGCATGCCAGCAGGCCCAAGTCGCCGATGTAGTGCTGGGCACAGGAATTGGGGCAACCTGTCAGATGGATGTTGATGGGAGCGTCGAGGGCAACGCGCGGCTCGACCCATTGGGCGATCGCCATGGCCGTGTCTTTGGTGTTGGAGAGGGCGAACTTGCAGCCCGTGGTGCCCGTACAGGCGATGAGGCCGGCGCGCACGCTGCTGGCCCTGGCCGTGAGCCCGATCTCGGCGAGGCACTCTTCCACCAATGCCGCATCCGGCTCGGCTATTCCGGAGATCAGCAGGTTCTGCCACACCGTCAGGCGGATATCGCCGTCGCCCAGCTCGCGTGCGATCTTGGCAACACCGCGCATCTGCTCGCAGGTGAGTTTGCCGACGGGCAGCGCGACCCCAGCCCACACCTTGCCGGCCTGTTTCTGGGCGTGGAAGCCGATGTGCGCCTGGCGGTGCTGGCGGTTGGGCGCGGACACAACGTCCTCGGCGAGCCGCGTCAGCTTGCTGCCGAGCTTCCCCTCCACCTCGGCCAGGAACTTGTCGAGGCCCCAAGCATCGAGCAGATACTTGAGGCGCGCCCGCTTGCGGTCGGTACGGTCGCCGTTGGTGATGAACACGCGCACGATGGCATCGGCCACCGCCACGGCGCCCGCCGGCTCGACATAGACGCCGCCGAACTTGGCGAAGTCCTGGTGGCCGGTGATGCCACCCACCCCGAGCCGGAACCAGACACCCGCCTCGACGCCTGCACCCGCGCCCACGCGCACCGCCGTGAAGGCGATGTCGTTGGTGTCCTCGAGCACGGGAACGGCGCCGCCGCCGTCGAAGCCGACATTGAACTTGCGCGGTAGGCCGTAGAGCGAACGGTCGTTAAGAATGTGTTGATGCCAGGCGCGGGCGTAGGGGCGAGTGTCGAGCAGCTCCTGCGGGTCGATGCCGGCCGTGGGGGAGCCGGTGACGTTGCGGATGTTGTCGGCACCCGCCCCTTTGGTGACGATGCCGAGGTCCGTCAGCCCCTCGATCAACGGGATGGCGTGCTCGGGCATCACGTCGCGGATCTGCAAGTTTGCGCGCGTGGTGACGTGCGCATAGCCCCCGCCATGGGCGGCGGCGAGATCGGCAATGCCGGCAAACTGCCAATGGGAGAGAATGCCGTTGGCGATGCGCATTCGGCACATGAAGGAGTTCTGCGCGGGCGCCACGTAGAACAGCCCGTGAAAACGCCAGCGGAAGTTGTCAAGGCCCTTGGGAAACTGGCCTTTGGCGCTCTCGCTCTTGAGGCGCGCGTAGGCGTCGAATGGGTGCTCGTCGCGCTTGGCCTTCTCCTCGGGCGACAGCTTCTTGCCCACGGCTTCGAAGCGGGCCATGGCGGCGAGATGGTCCTTGTCGGGTCCGGCCGGCTGCGCCGCGCCGCCGCCTTCACTGCCTAACGGCTTGAGGCCCTGCGCAGCGCGGCGCGCCTGCACGCCCGCAACGAAGCCTTCCAGATAGCGGCGCTGTTCCTCAGAGAAATGTTGGGCGCTCATCAGGCGGCCTCCGCGTAGGCACGGCCGAAGGCGAGCGAGCTGCGGATGGCGGCGATCGGGGCCTGCTGGCGGATCAAGTCGCGGTACCAGAGCGCGTCTGCGGTGTCGCCGAACAGCACGGCGCCTGCGAGCCGGCCGTCGCGCACGATGAGCTTGCGGTAGGCAGCCGCTCCCTGGTCTTCCAGCAAAATGGCCTCGGCCCCCTCGCCCTCGAAATCGCCCATCGAGAAGACGGGAATGCCGGAGACTTTGAGGCTCGCCGGCGTCACCGCGCACTCGTAGCGTGCCGGCATCCTCGCAAGGACACGGGCGAGCGCCTTGGCCTGCTCGTAGGCGGGCTCGACCAAGCCGCAGCAGATGCCGCGGTGCTCGGCGCATTCGCCGATGGCGTAGATGCCAGGGGCGCTCGTCTGGAACGCGTCGTCGACCTCGACGCCGCGGCTAATCTTGAGACCGCCGGTGCGGGCGAGCGCCGTGGCGGGACGAATGCCGACCGCCATCACGACGAGCTCAGCCGGATAGGCGCGCCCGTCCTGGAGCGCCACCCGTTCGGTACGGTCGCCGCCCTCAATCGCCGAGGTCTGCGCCCGCAACACCACCTCGATGCCCTTCCGGCAAAGGGCGGTCGCGAGCAGGGCTGCGGAGCGCGCGTCGAGCTGGCGCTCCATCAGTTGCGGCAGGGCGTGCAGCAGCGTCACATTGCAGCCTCGCCTGGCGAGACCGTGGGCGGCCTCCACGCCCAGCAGCCCCCCGCCGATGACAACTGCCGGTGTGCCCGGCCGCATCCGCTGCATGACCGCCACGTCGTCGCGGTCGCGGAAAGTGATGACGCCGGGAAGCTCGCGGCCGGGAATGGGAAGCCGCACGGCGGTCGAGCCGGTGGCCAGCACCAACCGGTCGAAGCTGAGCGATGCGCCGCCGCGCAGCCTCACCCTGCGCTCGGCGGGATCGAGCGCTTGGCACTCAAGGCCCGTCAGCAGCTCAATTCCCGCTTCGGCATACCAAGACGCCGGCCGCAGCTCGAGGTCGCCCTCCCGCGCGTCGCCGGCGAGCAGGCTCGACAGCAGCACGCGGTTGTAGGCGGGGCGCGCTTCGGCGCCGACCATGATGATGTCATAGGCGCCGGGACAGAGGGCCGTGAGCTCCTCCACGAGCTTGAGCCCGGCCATGCCCGTTCCCACCACCAGCATCCGCTCGCGAGTGCGCCGTTCCAGGTGCAATGCGGTCATTGTGCGTGCTCACGAAGCGATGGCGATGAATCTGAGCCGTGTGGCGCTCTTCTGTGGCCGCCCGCAGCGCGCGAATTCCCCGCCTGTTATCGGAGCGGGGTTGAGCGTTGAGCGCCTATGCCCTCCCCGCACGCATCTCCTCACCCCGGCCACCGACACCTCCACGGTGGGACGGCGTCGCGTCGCCGTGGCAGCGGTGGAGAGCGCCATCGTGCTACTTCGCGGCTTGCAGTGGCGGTGCCCGACGATCCCTTCGTGTCGGTCGGGCGGCCACCGTGCTCGAGGCGCTTGCGCGGGCGCGGCAGGTCAGCGTCCAGCAGCTCGCCGATGGCGGCAGAGGGGACATTCCTCGGCATGCCGATGCGGTCGGCGAGCAGCGCGGTCTCATCGACATCCGCATCGACATCATGGGTGATCAGGGTGATCATCAGCACGGCCTTGTTGCGCCTCTCCTCATCACAGGGTCCTGCAGCGCCAGCCGCTGCGCGCTCGAGCTCGCGACCCTGTCTGCCGACCGCCCCTGTTGGTCCTCGCAATGTCGCCCCTGGTCTTGCTGCTGCTTGCCCCGGGATTTGATTGCGCGAATGGTGCCCGCATGGGCGGGCGGCGCAGAGCTTCCTCAAGCTGCGTCGTCTGCGATCACGCCACCCCCTGCGGCGCGCCAAGTCGCACCCCCTCCTCAAGTCAGCGGCGTTGCTGGTGGCCCTGCGTTGGACCGAGGCGCCGACGTTGGCGCCGACTTTCGACCGACACGGATTACAAACGGCGTGGATTACAAACTTCGTGCCAACTCGCTTCGCACGCTTTGATTGAGCAGTTTCAATATCTTAGGACGTGCCCAAGGCTTGATCGGCAGCTTTGCTGCCCATTCGAGTTGCAGCCTGCAGAAGCCGTGTGCACTGCAGCGAGCTCGGCTGGTGTCAGGTTGTGAGCTCAACCCGGCGCTTGATGTCCCAGCTCGCGAGGTATCCGGCAATGTCGCCGGGATCGAAGGCCGGACCCCCGCATGCACCGATGCCGTCCGCCGGGGCGGCGGCCTCGATCTTGAGCTGGTACGCGAGGTCTCCTGGTCGAACGTGCGCGACAAGCTCAATATCGGGCTCTTTGACGCGGCGGGTTAAAGAAGGAGCGCGTCAAACACATCCTCGATTTGTGCATCTTCCGCTTCAATGCCGTGGCCCCTGGGCGAGCGGGATCGATGCAATAGACCTCGTCAAGCAACCCGGTGGTGTTTGTCACCAGCACGACGTTGGCAAAGCCCGCCTCGCGCAGGCCCGCCTCCAGGATGGGTCGCCGGATGGGTTCTCATCGATGACGAGGATCTTGAGCGCAGCGTCTGGCGGCAGGGGCGTCACGGGTTGGCGGGGCGGCGCTCGGTTTGTGCACGCGATGGTGGGCTGTGCTGTGCACACAGTGATTGGGTTGCGCTGCGTGCACACGATGGCTTGCTATGCACACGATGATGCCGCACCGCAGCATAGAACGCAATGCCCGACCATCGGCCCTCGGCAATGGCTCAGAGGGTGGCCGCGTTGCCCAAGATCACCGTCGCCTGCGACGACAGCACGCCGCCGTTGCCGTGGGCGAGCGCAACTTCGCAGTCCTTGACCTGGCGCGCGCCGCATTCGCCGCGCAGCTGCCGCACCGCCTCGATCAGGAGGAACAGGCCGTACATGCCGGGATGGCAGTACGAGAGGCCGCCGCCGTTGGTGTTGACAGGCAGGCTGCCGTTCGGGCCGATGCGCCCGCCGGCCACGAACGCGCCGCCTTCACCCTTCCTGCAGGCGCCGAGATCTTCCAGGAACAAGATGGTGTTGATGGTGAAGGCGTCATAGAGCTCGAAGGCATCGACGTTGGCGGGCCCAAGCTTCGCCATCTTGTAGGCGGCCTTGCCCGCGGCGAGGGCGCCCGTCACCGTCAGATCGGGCATGCTGGAGATGCTCGAGTGCGTGGTGGATTGGCCACAGCCCAGCACGTAGGCCGGCTGCTTCTTGAGCCCGCGGGCGCGCTCGGCCGAGGTGACGATGAGCGCGCCGCCGCCGTCCGTTACGAGGCAGCAGTCGCGCACCGTGAAGGGATAGCTCACCATGCGCGAGGACAGCACGCCCTCAAGGGTGAGCGGCTTTTTCTCCCAGGCCGCCGGATTGAGCAGGGCCCACTCGCGTGCCGCTACCGCCACCGCCGCCAGCTCTTCGCGCGTGGTGCCGTACTGGTGCATGTGGCGCGAGGCCGCCAGCGCGTAGGCGCTCGACGGCATGAACGGCTTGAAGGGCGATTCGTAGGGGTTGATCTCGCGAACCGAGGCCTGCTTGCGCCCGACGCTCCTCTGGGTTGAGCCATAGGCAATGACGGCGACGTTGCAGAGCCCTTGCTCGATTGCGCTCATGGCGTGGGCGACGTGATACTCAAACGAAGAGCCGCCGACGATGGTGGAGCCCAGAAACCGCGGATCGATCCCGAGATATTCGCACAGCGCTTGCACCGACAGCCGGCTCTGGGTCGTCGCCGAGAACACGCCATCGATGTCCTTCACCTTCAAGCCGCAGTCGTCGAGCGCACGCTGCACCCCTTGCGCCATCAGGTCGATCACGGAGAGCCCGTCGGCCACCTGGCCGAGATCGGATTCGGCGACCCCGACAATCGCCGCGCTGGCGCGCCTCAAGCCCTCCATCACACGCCCTCCGCCGGCACGAACACCGGGCACGGCGGCTCATCGCCGCCGGGTCGGTGCACACGAAGACGTACGCGCTGGCCGATCTTCACCTCGATCGGATCGATGCCCTCGACGCGGCTCATCAGGCGGAAACCCTCGTCGCAGTCGATCAGCGCCACGTTGAAGGGCGCGCCTTGGGCGGGATACACGACGGTGGTGGCGTGCACCGTGCCGAGCCCTTTGCTGATGCGCCATTCCAATTTGGCGCTGCCGGTGAACGGACAGAGCACGCGCGGGTAGAACACCGCCCTGCCCGCTTCCGGGCTGTATTGGTAGGCGAGCTCGCCCTTTTCGAGGTGGGCGAGATAGGTGTTGAGCGGCGATTGCTCACCTGCCGGCATGAGAGGAGTCCTTCCTGGCGACACCGATCGGCGATGCTAGCCCCAGGCGGCGGCGCCGATCAACGCCGGTTTCTAACTGGCGGCACGATCGCTACAATTGCCAGCGCGAAGCGGCGCCGCGGCCCACGCGAGACCGATCTGGCCGCCCGCGTGCCGCGACGCTTGACGCTTATCGAGGAGTAGGAAGCGTGACCAAGGTCCCTCAGCAACAAGTACCGGGCATCTACCACCGCCGTGTCGGCGACATCGTCGTTACGGCGCTAAGCGACGGCTATCTCGACGGGGCGCTCGACGTGCTGCGCAATATCTCCGAGGCGGAGGCGCGCCAGATCCTGAGCGACAACTTCCGGCCGGCGCGCCGCACGCCCGTCAACGCCTTCCTCATCTACGCTGCCGGCCGCCTGGCGCTCGTCGAAACCGGGTCGGGCAATTACCTGCTGCCCACGGCCGGCAAGCTGCTCGCCAATCTGAGGGCGGCGGGCGTCGATCCTGCCGACATCGAGGCCGTCCTGCTTACCCACATGCACCCCGACCACTCGGCGGGGCTCACCGACATGGCGACCGGAAAGCGCAACTTTCCCAATGCGGAGCTCGTGATGCATCCCAACGAGCCCAAGCACTGGTTCGACGACGGCAAGATGGCGGGGGCCACGGAGCGGGCCAAAAAGCTCTACTTCCAGGCCGGGCGCGAGCAGGTTCTGCCCTACAAGGATCGCTGGCGCCTCTTTGGGGAGGGCGAGGTGTTCCCCGGTGTCACCGCCATCCCGCGCCCCGGACATACACCGGGCCACACCACGTTCCTGATCAGCTCGGGCAAGGATCAGCTCCTGATCTGGGGCGACACGGTGCACGTCCCGGAGGTGCAGACCGCACGCCCCGAGGTGTGCATGGAGTTCGATACCGACGCCGATGCCGCCGCCGCGTCGCGCCGCAAGGTGTTCGACATGGTGGCGACCGATGGGCTCGCGATCACCGGCATGCATCTGCACTTCCCGGGCTTTGCCCATCTGGTGCGCCGCGGCGGGGCCTACCAGCTCATTCCCGAGGCCTGGGAGCAGGCGCTGTAGCGAGGCGACCTCTCCACTGTCGCGATGCGCACACCGCGTGTGCGCCGATGGCGGCTACTTCTACTTCAGCACGATCAGCGCGTCGGCGGCGAGGACGCCGCTGGCGGCGGGGCCAACGAACACGGGGTTGACGTCGAGCTCTTTGAGGCGGGGAGCGAGCGCGGTGGCCATCTTGGATACGGCCACCAGCGTCTCGGCCAACGCTTCCTTGTCCGCCGGCGGCTTGCCGCGATAGCCCTCAAACAGTTTGGCCGCGCGCAGTTCCGCGATCATGTCGCGGGCGGTGTCGATGTCGAACGGCGCGACGCGGTAGCTCACGTCCTTCAGCACCTCCGTCAGCACGCCGCCGAGCCCCAGCGCCACCACCGGCCCAAAGCTCGGGTCGTTGATGACGCCGATCAGGGTTTCGAGGCCCGAAGCCATCTCCGAGACCAGCACGCCGTCGATCACCGCGCCGGGCACCGCGCCCTTCGCATTGTCGGCGACTTGCCGGGCGGCCGCGTTGAGCCCCTCGCGCGAAACCCCGAGCGCAACGCCACCGGCTTCGGTCTTGTGCGGCACGTGGCGCGAGACGACCTTGACCGCGAAGGGCGCCTTCAATTGGCTGCTTGCCGCCGACACGTCGCTGCCAGCGGCCACGAAGACCTCCTTGGCCACCGGCACGCCGAAGGTGCGCAGTAGGGCCTTGCTCTCAGCCTCGTTGAGTGTGACGGCGCCGGCAGGCAGGTCGAGGTCCTTCGGCGTGGTCACGCTCGGCACCTTGCGCGGCAGCAGGCGGCGCTGGTCGGCGGCGAAGCGGGAGAGGATCGCGCACGCGCGTGCAAGGCGCACGGGCGTTGTCACGAACGGCACGCCGGCCGCGGCCAGTGCCTTCCTGGCTGCCTCCGATTTGGCCTGGCGGCCCGACCATTGCACGCTGACGGGCTTGTCGGTCTTGGCCGCCGCGGCGGCGACGACCTCGGCACTCTCCGCCGCACTGGCGCCGGAGATCGATGCGATGAGCACGACCAGCTGATCGAGCCCCGGATCCTCCAACACCACATCGAGCGTACGGGCGAACAGCGTCTTGTCGTTGAAGAGGGCAGCCGTGATGTCGGCGGGGTTCTCGGCCGAGCCAAAAGCCGGGATCATTTGGCGCAGCTTGGCAAGCGTCTGTGGTGCAAACGACGGCAGGGCAAGGCCGCCACGCACCGCCGCGTCGGCGAACACCACGCCTGACCCGCCCGAGATTGAGAGCACGCCAACCGAATTGCCTTTGGGCAGCCTGCCCTGCGAGAACAGCTTGGCGAGGTCGACGATAGGCTCCACGTCGTCAACCTCGATGAGGCCCGACTGGCTCATGGCGGCGCGGTAAAGATCGTAGGTGCCCGTCATATTGGCGGTGTGCGAGGCCGCGGCTTTGACGCCCGCGTCGGTGGTGCCGGCCTTCCAGATCAGCACCGGCTTGCCCGTTGCGAGCGATTTGCGCCCCACCTCCAGCAAGGGCCGCGCATCGGGCGTGCCCTCCATGTAGGCAAATGCCAACGAGGTGCCCGAATCGTCGAGGAAGGCCGAGAGCAGCTCAGGCATGGCGATATCGGTCTCGTTGCCCGAAGAGACGCAGTAACGGAAGCCGACGCCCTGTGCCTCGGCCAAATTGACGATGGCGTAGCCAAAGCCGCCGGACTGGAAGGCGCACGATACGGAACCGGGGCGGAAATCGGTCTCGTCGGCGACGCTGCCGAAGGCGGCAAACACGCGCGACTGGATCGAGAGCAGGCCCTGGCAGTTGGGACCGACGATGCGCACGCCGCTTTGGGCGGCCGCGGCCTTGAGCTCCGCCTCGAGCTTGCGACCCTCAGGTCCGGTCTCGCGGAAGCCGGCGGTCAGCACCACAGCAAACGGGATGCCGGCCTTGCCGCAGTCGCGGATGGCCTTGGCGACGCCAGGTGCCGGCACGGCCACCACAGCGAGGTCGCACGGTCGCTTGATCGCCATGACGTCGGGGAAGCACGCGAGCCCGTGCAGTTCGCGGTATTTGGGATTGATCGGGAAAATGCCGCCCTTGAAACCGGCGTTCTTGAGCGCCTTGATGGGGTGACCGCCGATGCGGCCGATGTCGGCTGAAGCGCCGATGATGGCGATGCCGTCAGGATGAAACAGGCGCTCGAAGCTCAAGGGCAACCTCCCGCGCAGGCGGCCCAAAGGGACTGTCGGTTCCCCCCGGACCGAGCGCAGACGTTTGCACGCCCGGCGCGTGGCGTCGACCCCGATCGGAGCAGACCTGCTCTACAGCGCTTATCGCTATGGGCCCACGTGCAGCGAGGCGACGAAACGGTTCACATCGGCCGAGCGGGCCGTCCCCGGGCTACCCGCATAGATGAGCGTGAATACCTGCCGGCCCTTCATCACCGAAAACGAGCGGATGGCGTGGCCGCGTCTCGTCCCCACGGCATCGGTCGCGGTGAGCCCCTGGTGCGAAACCCAATCGACGCTCGTCCACTTAGCGCCTTCCATGCTCTTTGCCAGATTGTCGAGCCCGCCCTGCAGATTTGTGCGCGGGTTGGAGACGTTGATGTCCTCGGGGTAGGTCGCGGTCTCGACGATATAGGCAACCTCGTCCTGCTCGAGCAGGTACTGGTGCACGGTGTAGAGGGAGCCCGTGCCGGATTTCAATTCGATCGTCGTGTATTTTGGGGGCGCCGGCAGGTCGGCCGTGAAGCTCTTCTCGGGCCCCGTCACCGTGTGCCATGGCGCCTGCTCCGCGGATGCGGCCGCAGCGGGAGGCGATTGGCTCGTCGGAGGCGGCGATGCCGTGACGGCGCCCTCCGATGCTGGGGCCGGGCTCGGCTCGGCGGGCGGCGCCGGCGCTTGGGCCGGCGCTTGGGCCGGCGCTTGGGCAAGAGCTGCGCCAGCGATCAGCCAACCGGCGATCATCCACACAGTGATCATGCAGCGGGCGATCGTGCACCTGCCGCTCGTGCGGATGGTCGCGGCGGGCGCGAATGTGGGCCAACGGCCGGGGCGTGTCGTCATCGTCGCCTTCAGTTTCCCTGCATCTGCCGGCGTGGCCCATCGCCGCGGCGCGAGCATAAGCGGGGAAAAAGAGAAAGGAAGGCAATTCCTGGCCGTTGGCCTGCGACATCCCGTGCCCTCAAGACGTTGAGCAGCGACCCAGGGTGTGCGGACCGGCGGCGATCCGCGGGCATCAGGCCTTGCCCCCAAGCGGTGCGGTCTGCGACAGTCTCCGCAAGCGCCGACCGTGTAGCGGCTGGGAAGGCTCCTGCCGATGAACCCGAGTTCACTCGTTGCTTTGGCCTTTGCTTGGCCCATTCATTGGCCCTTAGCCTGGCCCGTTGATTGGCCCGTTGATTGGCCCGTTGATTGGTATGTGCGGGGAGCGAGCCTCGCCCTGGCCGTGCTCAGCTATGTCCTGATCGTGCGGCTTTTATTGGATTTCACCTTCGGCCTCCTCGGGAACAACGTGGTCTTTCGTGCGCTGCGTTGGGTGACGGATCCCGTGGTGCGCGCGGTCGGCGTGATCACGCCGCGGGTGGTGCCGCGCCCCCTCGTTACGGGTTGCGCGGTGGTCTGGATTTTTGCTGTCCGCATTGCGCTGGTGCAGGTCGCCGCGGCGATGGCCATGCGGCGCATGATGGGCTGATGCGGGTGGAGGGGTCCCCAGGCTTTCTGCGGAAGCTGCGGCAGCGGCACTTGCCGCTCATCGGAACCGTCGCTCTGGCTGGCATCAACGGCCTCGACTTCTCGCCGGCCTTTGATTCGGTGTCCTTCTGGCTCTACGGATTTGCACGCGAGTCGCCGCTCTTTGATGGTGAGGTCTTCTTTTATCTCACCTCGGCGGCGATCTCGGCGATGACGTTGCTCGTGGCCGGCATCCCGGCCGCCCTCTACGAGCGCGTGCGCGGCTTGCAGCAGAGCACGCCCGCATCGCTCATCATCTGGCTCCTGGCGACCCTGCTGCTGACCCTGCCCACCATCCTGAGGATGCTCCTGCTCAGCGAGGAGTGAGGCATCGCTCTCCTATCCGCGCCGTCTGCGTCACCTCCTGCCGCTGGCGCTGCGGTCTTCGCAAGCTCTTGCCGGCGCCGGCGTGTCCGGCGAATTGTCGACGGCGCCGAGCGCCAGCGGCTTCGCACTGCAGCGCGTTCTGCCCCTCGCAATTTGCCTTGCCGGCCCAGCAAGGGCGTAACGCTGGGATCCGCGGCGCCGCGCGACTTTGCTCTCCTCGAGGGGGAGGCGAGCTTGGGCGAGCCACGGCGGCATGCACTCGCGCAGCGGGAACGGCTGCCCATCCTCGAGCGCCTTGGCCCCGAGCCTTGTGGGCGCGCTACCCAACCGTGGTCGGCAATGCTACGCGTTGTGAACCCAATCCGAGCAAGCCGCAGCCCCGCCCATGAAGAAGCGCGTTGCCATTCTGATCTCCGGGCGCGGCTCCAACATGATGGCGCTGGCGGCGGCGGCGCGCGCTGCCGACTATCCGGCCGAGGTGGCACTCGTGATTTCCAATCGCCCGGAGGCTCCCGGCCTGCAGCTAGCATTGGCCGCCGGCATCAAGGCCCTTGTCATCGACCACAAGGCATACGCAACCCGGGAGGCATTCGACGCCGCTGTCGAGGCCGCGCTCGCGGCCGAGGGGATCGAGATTGTTTGCCATGCGGGTTTCATGCGCATCCAGACCGACGCCTTTGCCGCGCGCTGGTTGGGGCGCCAACTGAACATCCACCCCTCGCTGCTGCCGTCCTTCAAGGGCCTCCACCCGCACAAGCAGGCGCTCGACGCAGGTGTGCGCATCTCCGGTTGCACGGTGCACTTTGTCACGCCGGAGCTCGATGCCGGACCGATTGTTGCACAGGCTGCCGTCCCGGTGCTGGCAGGCGACACGCCCGCCACGCTCGCCGCCCGAGTCCTGGTCGCCGAGCACCGACTCTATCCCTTCGCCCTGCGCCTCGTGGCCTCCGGCCAGGCGCGGCTCGACGGCGGGCGAGTGTTGCTTAACGCGCCGGTTAACCAGGTAGATTTCCTATTCTCGCCAACGGCATAACGCTTTCGATAGGGTTGCATCACAGGTCGCAGAAAAAACGCCGCGCGGCCACGGCGCATATGGACATGCGAGAGAAACGAGTGCTACCTGTCGCACGATCAACGATCCGAAATCATCCAATTTCGCCAAAGCGTTGATTGCGGACGAGGGATGGGAGGAGGCGAGCGTGGGCGGCACCGCCGCTCGGCCGAGAGCAAGTCCTTAACACCGAAGCGAATGCCGACGGAGCCCGTCGAGATGACCGCACCTGTTTCCCACGTCGATCAGCTGGGTGAGGAGTCCTCCGTTTGGTTCAAGCTGACGCCGCTCCTCAAGGGGCCCAATAATCCCCTGACGATCCTTATGACGATGGCGGAGCGTTATGGCGGCGTCATCCCCGTGAATCTGGCGAGCCAGCGGGTGGTGCTGCTCACCGAGCCCGAGCACTTCAAGCGCATCCTGGTCACCAAGGCCGACGATTACCTCAAATACTTCGACGGGCTAAAGCCGATCTTCGGCAAGTCGATGATCACCCACGACGGGGCGCTGTGGCAGAAGATTCGCATGCCGCAGCAGCCGGCGTTCCATCCCGACATCTTTGCCGAGTACATCCCCTATTTCCTGGCCGCCATCCGCACCAAGATGGCGATCTGGGCCAAGCACGCCCGGACCGGCGACACCGTCGAGATGGTGGAGCAGACCTGGACGCTCGCCGCCGACATGATCTGCAAGGCGCTGTTCGATCGGGAGATGCCGTTCAACCCCCACTTCGTCTTCAAGTGCGTGAAGACCTACACCGACGTGATGAACCACAAGGCGATCCGCTTGAAGAAGGTGGCCGGCGAGGAGTTCGAGATCACCGAGGAGGATGCGGCCAAGGCCATGGAGGTGTGGGCGAGCGTGCCGCCCGAGGTCATCGCCGCCGATCCGCGTGAGCAGCGCCAGCGCACCCTTCTCAAGATGATCGAGGTCGCCACAGCCGACCCATCCATCCCGGAATTCGACGAGCAGCAGGCCGTTGACGAGCTCAAGCAATACCTCTGGGCCGGCACCGAGACGACGGCATTGACGCTGGCCTGGGCGCTCTATCTCACCTCCCGCCAATCCGAGGCCGCTGACCGCATCCGCCGCGAGGGCGAGACGACCTATGGCGATCGCGAGCCCACGGCGGCCGATTACTCAGCGCTCGCCTACACGCGCGCCGTGATCCAGGAGACCATGCGGCTTTATCCGCCGATCTGGATGCTGGTGCGCGTGGCCTCGAAAACCGATGTGATCGACGGCAAGGAGGTCCGCCCAGGCGACAAGGTCGCCCTGTTCGCCTATGGCGCCCACCACAATGCCAAGTTCTGGGATGATCCTGAGGCGTTTGTGCCCGAGCGCTGGCTCGGCGACGCGGCCAAGAAGCGCAGGCCCTACACCTATCTGCCCTTTGGCGCCGGCAAGCGCTCCTGCATCGGCGGCGCCATGAGCCAGGTCGAGAATGTGTTGGCTCTTTCCATATTGCTGCGCCGCTTCCGCCCCGAGTACGTGGGGCCTGAACCACCGGGCATCAACGCCACCGTCACCCTCACACCCAAGGGCGGATTGCCATTCAGGATCCGCGAGCCGAGCTAACGCGGCTTGCGCGCCGGGTTGAGCTCAGCGTTGGGCCTGCGCGTCTGACCCTGAGCGCCCCAATCGAGACGCCGCCGGCCGCGCGAGCGGCGAGCGCGCTTTGGGAGATCTCATCTCCCTACCCGGGCGATGGCTGCCACCTCGAGCCGGAACTCTGGTTTCACCAGGCGCTCGACGATGAGGAGGGTGTTGGGCGGGTATTTGCCGCCGGGGAACAGCTTGGGAAAGAGGGCGGCACGTTCCTTCATCCAGATGGGGATATCGTCGGCGCTGGTCATAAAGGTGGTGAACTGCACCACCGCCTCGAAGTCGGTGCCGAGGTCAGCCAGGATCTTGCCGAGGTTTGCAAACACCGCGCCCACCTGCTGGGCGAAATCACCGACACCCACGGGGTTGCCCTCGGCGTCGACCGCCAGCTGTCCGGCAATGAAGGCAAGCTCGCCCGAAGCCATGCGTGCCACGTGGCTATACATGCCCTGCGGCGGGGGCGCGCTCGGGGGGTTGATGTAGGCAATACCTGATTTGGACATTTGGGCTCCTCCCGCGCCGGGTCGAGCGCCCCTACGCCGGCTCGATCCACACGTGGTTGTCGTGAAAGGGCGCACCTCCATAGGGCGCAACCTGGAAGGCGCTGGTGAGCGTGTTGATGCCCTCACCGCCCTCGAACTGGTCGTTGGGGGCGATGCTCTCGACGATGACCACGCCCCGCTGCACGCCGGCAAAGGCCTGGGCCGCCAGCACGATCTCGCCGCGCTCGTTGCCCATGCGCACGCGGCTGCCGCTGGCGGCACCGAGCTGCGCCAGATCGTCTGGGTGCACCTTGACGCGTGGCGGCCCGTGCTTGGCGCGGCTGGTCGGCATCTCGTTGAACGAGGAGTTGAGGTACTCGCGCGCCGGGCTGGTGGCGAGGCGGAAGGGGTGGCGGCCGTCGGACTTCTCGACCACGTCCCAGTGGTCGGGCAGGCTCGGCATATTGCGGTCGATCAGGAAGGCGCCGGGGCGCGGTGCCGGTACGTTTTTCCAGTCCGGCTTGAAGCGGAACTTCTGGTCGGGATAGCGAAAGCCCTCAATGTAGTGCGCCTGCGCAAACGCCGGCTGGCAATCGATCCACTTGTTGGCTTCGAGCTCGGCCAGGGAGCCCCAGCCGGATGCCTGCAACGTCCAGTCGATGATCTGGCGCGGGCTCATGTCGAAGCCCCGGTGGCGGGCGCCCACGCGCCTGGCCAGCTCGCAGATGACGTCGTGGTTGGAGCGACATTGGCCCGGCGGCTCGATCAGTTTCGGGCCCAAGATGATGTGCTGGTGGCCACCGCCCTGATAGATGTCGTCGTGCTCGAGGAACATGGTCGCTGGCAGGACCACGTCGGCCATCTTGGCCGTGGCCGTCATGAACTGCTCGTGCACGGCGACGAACAGGTCGCTGCGTGCGAGGCCCGCCTTCACCTTGCGCTGTTCGGGCGCCACCTGCGCGGGGTTCATGTTCTGGACGAGCAGCGCCGCCACCGGGGGGCCGTCCTTGATGTCGGCCGGATCGCCCGTCAGCACGGGGCCGATGCGCGACTGATCGAGGGTGCGCACCTTGGGATCTGCCACGTCGAGGCCCTCGATCAGCGTCTTGTTCCAGTGGAAGATGGCGCCGTTGTTGTGAAAGCCGCCGCCGCCTTCGTGGAGCCATGCGCCGGTGACGGTCGGGATGCACAGCGCCGCGTGCATGTTGTGGGCGCCGTTGCGGGAGCGGGCAAAACCGTAGCCGAGGCGGAAATAGCTGCGCGGTGTGGTGCCCACCATCCTGGCGAAGGTCTCGATCTCGCCGACGGTGAGCCCAGTGATGGCGCTCGCCCACTCGGGCGTGCGCGTCTTCAGATGCGCTTCGAGCTCGCGCGGACAGTCGGCGTACCGCTGCAGGTAGGGCCAATTCGCGTGACCATCGCGGAACAGCACGTGCATTACGGCACAGGCGAGCGCTCCGTCCGTGCCTGGCCGCAGGCACAGCGCCAGGTCGGCCTGCTGCATGGTGCCGTTGTGGTAGATGTCGATGGCGACGATTTTCGCGTCGCGCTCCTTGCGCGCGCGAATGGCGTGCGTCATCACGTTGACCTGCGTGTTGACGGGATTGGTGCCCCAAATGACGACGAGGTCCGACTTTGCCATCTCGCGCGGGTCAGGCCCCGCCAGCCGGCCGGTGCCGGCGATGTACCCGGTCCAGGCCAGCGTCGTGCAAATGGTGGCGTGCATCCCCGAGTAGCGCTTGGCGTGGCGCAGCCGGTTGATGCCGTCGCGCATGACGAGGCCCATGGTGCCGGCGTAGTAGTAAGGCCATACCGCCTCTGGACCGTAGCGTCGCTCGGCCGTCAGCATGGCCTCGGCGGTCAGGTCGAGGGCGTCGTCCCAGGAAATGCGCTGAAATTCGCCCGAGCCCTTGGACCCCTTGCGCTTGAGCGGATACATGAGCCGATCGGGATGGTGCACGCGCTCGGCATAGCGGGCGACCTTGGCGCAGATGACGCCGGCGGTGTAGCTGTTGTCCTCCGCGCCGTGCACCCGTCCAATCTTGCCGTCGGGCAGCAGCTCGACGTCGAGGGCGCAGGTGGACGGGCAGTCGTGCGGGCAGGCCGAATGACCGATGTTGCGGCTGACGTGAACGTTCATGGGGCGCCTTTTCATGGACGGGCGGCGTTTATCAGGCTAACCGAGTTCGCGCTGGTGCGGGAGGGGGGAGAGCCGGCGCCGCCGCGCGAGGCTCGCAGCAGGTGGCAAAGGGTCTGACCCCCTAGCACGAAGGAGCTCGGCATGGCGCGCGTCACGGGCATCGATCACCTCGTCATCCGCGTGAAGGAGTTTGAGCGCTCGCAGGCCTTCTACGACACCGTGCTGGGCTTCCTCGGCTTCAAGCGCAAGTACACCATGGGCAAGACGGCCGGCTGGAGCAACGGCCGGACGCTGTTCTGGATCGGTGAAGCCGACGCCGAGGGCAAGAGGCATCCCCATCGCATCGGCAACATCGGCTTCCACCACTATGCGTTCGAGCTGAGCAGCCGTCGGGACGTGGACAACCTTTACGCCCTCCTCCAGAAGCACGACGTGAAGGTGGTCGACCCGCCGGCCGACTATCCCGAGTATGGCGAGGGCTACTACGCCGTCTTCTTTCTCGATCCCGACGGCCTCAAGCTCGAGGGCATGGTGTTCAAGCCGCCGCGCAAGCAAAAGCGCAAGGCCAAGGGCAAGGCCAAGGGCAAGGCCAAGGCCAAGGCCAAGGCCAAGGCGTAGATGTTGGAAGGAGTGCGCGTGCTCGCGAAAAACCGCGCGGGGGGCGGCGACCTTGCGAGCTCGTCTCCGTGCCGGGGGCCCATTTTGTGCCGGCGTTGCCTCGCGCGGTGACGCACAAGGGTCCCCCCGGCCGCATGGCCGCGGCGCCTGGCTTGCAAATAGGTCAGCATTGCTGACATAATTGGCTCCAGGCCCATGGCAGGGAGCCAATCAAATGACCCGTCACGCTCATCCGGGGGGCTGGGAGCCCACCTATGCGGCGCGTGCCCAACGCATGCGCGCCTCAGAGATCCGCGAGCTCCTCAAGGTGCTGGAGCAGCCGGGCATTGTTTCGTTCGCCGGCGGCATTCCCGATCCCATGCTCTTTCCGGTGGCCGAAGCGCGCGCAGCCTATGCCGCGGTGCTCGCCGACCCGGCGCTGGCGGGCAACAGCCTGCAGTATTCCGTGAGCGAAGGTTACCTGCCGCTGCGGCAATGGATCGTGCGGCACATGGGCACTCTGGGTGTCGCCTGTGAGCCGGACAACGTCCTCATTACTTCCGGCTCGCAGCAGGCGCTCGATTTCCTCGGCCGGATGTTGCTCTCGCCGGGCGACACGGCGCTAGTGACGGCCCCCACGTATCTGGGCGCCCTGCAGGCGTTCTCGGCTTACGAGCCGCGCTATGATGAACTTCGCCCCGAGGCCGGCAACCGCACGCCGCCGTCATACGCGCAAGCAGCAGCGGCGGCCGGCGGCCGCGTGAAATTTGCCTACGTGGTGCCCGACTTCGCCAACCCGACGGGCGAGACGCTGTCGCTGGCGGCCCGCAATCGCCTGCTGGATCTGGCGGCCGCGCTCGACGCCCCGGTCATCGAGGACGCGGCTTACGCAGCGCTGAGGTTCGAGGGCGAGGCCCTGCCGCCCATCATGGGGCTGGAGATCGCGCGCAGGGGCAGCATCGATAGGGCGCGTTCGATCTACTGCGGCACCTTCTCCAAGGTCCTCTCGCCCGGCCTGCGGGTGGGGTGGATCGTGGCGCCCAAGGCGATGATCCGCCGCCTCGTGCTGGTCAAGCAGGCATCCGACCTCAACAACGCGACCATCAACCAGATGGTCATGCACCGCTTGGCGGAGGCGGCCTACGACGCCCAGGTCGAACGCGCGCGCGCGCATTATCGGCGCCGTCGCGATGCCATGTTGGCCGCGCTCAAGCGCCACCTGCGGCAGGGGGTCGGCTGGAGCGAGCCCAAGGGCGGTCTCTTCACCTGGGTGCGCCTGCCCGATGGGATCGACGCAGCAGCCCTGCTCGACCGGGCCGTCCAGGAGGCGCAGGTGGCCTTTGTGCCCGGCGCGGCCTTCTTTCACGACGGTCGAGGCCGCAACGCCCTGCGGCTCAGCTATTCGCTGGCCCGGGAGACCGAGATTGAGGCGGGGATTGCCCGGCTGATGCGGCTGCTCTGAGTGGACCCGGCGAATCCGACCGGAAATCAGGGGCTTGCTTGCCCGATTGTTGCCAAACGGAATTGCTACGCTCCAGCAGGGTGGCGTGGCGTAACCCGCTTTTGCCGCTTAACGGGGGTCAACATGCGCATCATCAATCGCCGCGAGGCCGCCCGCCTTGCGCTCGTGGCGCCGCTCGCACTCGCTGCATCGTCCGGCCGAAGCGAGGCCTACTCCCGCTTCAGGATCGACACCGATGTTCACGCCACGCTGCGAGAGTTCAACTATCGCATCGGCGGAGCCCGCGAGCTGCTTACCAAGGCGTCCGCCGTGCTCGTCTTCCCGACGGTCTTCAAGGCGGGCATGGGCTTTGGCGGAGAGTACGGCGAAGGCGCGCTGCTCATCCACGGTGGAACGGTCGCCTACTACAACACCATCTCGGCCTCGTTCGGCTTTCAGCTCGGCGCGCAGGCGCGATCGGTGATCATCGCGTTCATGACGCCGGAGGCGCTCGAGGGGTTCAGGCGCGTGCGGGGATGGAAGGTCGGCGTCGACGGCTCCGTGGCCCTGATCACGGTCGGCATCGGCGGCTCGATCGATTCGAGCAAAATCGCGAGCCCGATCGTGGGCTTCATCTTCGACGGCAAGGGCCTCATGTACAATCTGACCCTGGAAGGAACGAAGATCACCAGGATCGACCGCTGAGGTTGGCAAAGCTCAGTTCAGCCGGCCCTTGAGCTCGCGGATGCTCTGATCGACGAGCGAGATCCCGCCGGCGCCCGACGCCTTCTCGCGCAGGATCTTCTCCGCCGCCGCCACCGCGACCTCGATGGCGGCCGCGCGCACATCGTCGACGGCCTGGGCCTCGGCGCGCGCGATCTTGTCCTCGGCCTGCTGCGTGCGCCGCTCCAGCAGGTCCTTCAAGCTGGCGCGCGTCTCCTGAGCGATGACCTCCGCCTCCCGCCGCGCCAGCTCGAGGATGGACTGCGCCTCTTGGCCGGCGTTGCGATGCTTTTTCTGGTAGTCGGCCAGCAGGTTCTGCGCTTCCTCGCGCAGCCGCCGGGCCTCATCGAGCTCCTTGCGGATGACCTCGGCGCGATCGTCGAGCGATTTGGCAATGAGGCTCGGCACCCTGTAGTAGAGCAGGACGAGCAGGAATACGACGAAGGCAATCGCCACCCAGAACTCGGCCATTTGCGTCATTGGCAGCAGCCTTATTCCGCGGCGCGCTGCACGAGCGCCCGTTTGACCTCGTCTTTGGTCGGCTCTGTGCCGATGAGCCGCGTAACGATCGTGCCGGCCACCTCGCTGGCGATGTCGCCGACGCTGGCGAGCGCTCTCGATTTGGTCTCGGCGATGCGCCTCTCGGCTTCGCTGAGCTTGGCCGCAATCTGGGCATCGACCTTGGACCGTTCCTTGCCCACTTCGTCGGCGAGCTCCTCGCGCATGGTCTTGACGATGGCGCCCGCTTTCGCCCGGGCATCGGAAAGCGCCTGCTCGTAGCTGGCGAGAGCCTTCTCTGTGTCGGCCTTCAGCTTCTCCGCCTGCGCAAGGTCGCGCTTGATGCGGTCGCTGCGCTCCTCGATCACCTCGCCGACGCGCGGCAGCACCGCCCGCTTCATGATCACGTAGAGCAGGGCAAATGTCAGTGCCAGCCAGACGAGCTGGGCGGCAAACGTGCCCGTGTCCAGCGGCGGGAACACCTTGGGGTGCGGCGCATCGGCCGAGGTGCCGGTTGCGGCAGTGTTAGCCATGGAGCTCGTCCACCATTGGCCCCGGCCTGATAATAGGTCGCATCACCGGTCTGATCATAGGTCTGATCATAGGGCGAACATCAACAGGAAGGCGATCAGCAGCGCGAAAATGCCCAGGGCCTCCGTGACGGCGAAGCCGAAGATCAGCCGACCGAACTGGCCGTCCGCAGCGGAGGGATTGCGCAGCGCGCCCTGCAAGAACTGGCCGAAGAGATTGCCGACGCCAATGGCAGCCGCTCCCGTGCCGATGGCGGCAAGGCCGGCGCCGATGAGCTTCGCGGAGGCGGGATCCATGTTTGTCTACTCCCCTTTTCGATGCGGTTGGAAAGATGCAAGCGATGCAACGGGTGCGCGTCGATCTAGTGCCCTGGATGCAGCGCGTCATTGAGATACATGCAGGTGAGCATCGCGAAAACGTAGGCCTGCAGGAACGCCACCAGCACCTCGAGCGCGGTGAGCGCGATCGCCATCAGCAGCGGCAGCGGCGACAGCACGGCGAACGTGCCGGCGCCGAGCAGCATGACGACGAAGCCGCCGAACACCTTGAGCGTGATGTGTCCTGCCAGCATGTTGGCGAAAAGGCGCACGGAGTGGCTGACCGGGCGCGTCAGGAACGAGACGATCTCGATCAACACGACCAGGGGCAGGATCACGATGGGCACGCCCTGCGGGACGAACAGCCGGAGGAAGCGGATGCCGTTCTTCGCGAACCCGACGATGAGCACGGTCAAGAACACCAGGCCTGCGAGGGCAGCGGTGATGATGATGTGGCTCGTCACCGTGAAGAAGCCCGGGATTATGCCCAGCATGTTGCAGGCGAAGATGAACATAAACAGCGTAAACACGAACGGGAAATACTTCATGCCCGCGCTTCCGGTGCTCTCGCGCAGCATGCCGGCCACGAACTCGTGGGTGAGCTCGGCCACCGACTGCATCCGCCCCGGGACCAGCGCACGCGAGCGCATCGACAGCATGAAGAAGGCGGTGACCAAGACGACCGACACCAGCATGAACAGCGAGGAGTTGGTGAACGAGACATCCCAGCCGAAAACCTTGATCGGCACGATCGCATGCAGCTCGAACTGATGGATGGGATCGGGCATCCCTGGGCCCTGACTTCCCGCGTGCGCTGCTGCCACGTGCTTGCCCCTCAGTCCTCGTCGTCCGGCACCTTGTGGCCAAGCCTGCCGCCGGTCCTAGCCGCAATCAACTTCTGCATCCGCTCGTAGTCCCGCACCACGTTGATGACGCCGGCGACGAACCCCAACAGGAAGAACAGCAAAAACAGCCACGGGGTGGAGCCGAGCCAGCGGTCCAAACCATAGCCAATGGCGCCCCCGACCACGACGGCGGCCACCAGCTCGGCCGCCATGCGCAAGCCGTAGGCCATGCCCTGCCCACGCATCTCGGCGTCGAGCTCGGCTGCAGCATCGGCCTGACGTTGGGCTTTGATCTTATCCAGCCGGTCGCCGAGATCGGAAATTCTGCCGGCGAACGCGGCCCTTTCCGGCTCGGTCATCTGGCGTTCGCCAGGGCCTTGATCGTTGGCTGGTCCAGGCATCGGACAGACGTCCTCGGCGAAGACGGCCCGAATGATCACCCAAACTCCCCCGGGGGCCTCTTGAACGGGGCGCACCATAGGGACGCGGCCTAAGGGTGTCAAGGAATGGTCGGGCGCACCAAGCACTTACCGCACACGTACCCGACATGGCAGAATTGCCGATTGCTCCGCCATGCGACAATTGGACCGGCGGCGGTACGTATTAACACCGATCCATCAGCGCAAGCCGAGCACCATCGCCGCAAGGCTGGCAGGCGAATGGCATAGCGCGCAGGCGCCTGCATGGGTGAGTTCAGCGGCTGTGCCGTAGCCCCATGTGACGCCCAAGCTGGGGATGCCGTTGCGGGAGGCTGCCGCCACGTCGAACTCGCGGTCGCCGATCATCACCGCGCGCTTTCTTGCCACGCCTTCGCGCGCGATGATGTGGGCGATGAGATCGTGCTTCTGGTCGTTGGTGCCGTCGAGCTCGGGGCGGTAAATGCCGGCGAAGCGGTGGGCGAGATCGAAGCGCTCCAGAATCGGCCGCGCGTAGCAGTGGGGCTTGGAGGTGGCGACGAACAGCCGGCATCCTGCGGCGCGCATCGCATCGAGGGCGGCAGGCACGCCGTCGTAGACGACGGCGTCGTACATGGCGCCGCTGAAGTAGCTCTCGCGGTAATGCGCGATGGCCGCCTCCGTCAGGTGCGGCGTTCCGAGCAGCTTGGGAAATGAGACGCGAAAGGGCGGGCCGATCAGCCACAGCAGCTCATCGGCCGACGGGACCGGGAACCCGAGCCGGCCCAGCGCATACTGCACCGATCGGATCAGACCCGGCTTGGGATCGAACAGCGTGCCATCGAGGTCGACGAGGACATCCATGCCGTCACGCTAGCTGGCCCAGGCGAGCGAGGTTGGGGACGATCGAGTGAGCTTCGACGATACCCGATTCTCAGGTTGCCCTGTCTCAGGTTGTCTTGTCTCAGGTGCCCTGTCTCAGGTCGCTTTGGGGCCGATTGAATGGGGGCCGATCGCTGGGGGTGGGTCGGCCACCGATGGTGAGATCGCCGCAGCGGCGTTGGCGGCGGCCATTCGGCTCAGCATCTCCTGGCACACGGCGCGGATGGCAACGCTCGATTCGCCTGGGTATTTGGCCATGAAAGAGCGCTCGACCGCGCTCAGGTGCGAGGCATGCTGTAGCGCGCTGGTGCGGGGCACGGTTTGGGCAAACAGGCGGTTGTCGGGGTTCTCGCTCAGCCAGCGCTGGTAGTCCGCCTCCACCGCCGCATGGGCGTCTCGCATGTTGATGATGACGCCGAGATTCTCGGCAAAGCCCATTTCCGGGTTGAGGCCCTTGAAGCGGCGGAACACCTCCAGGCCGCAGGTGGACACGTAATCGGGCTTGGTCGGCGAGACATGGAAATCGGCCTCCCTGAGCCAGGACTCGGTCAGCACCGACAGGCCCGGGGGGCAGTCGACCAGCACGATGTCGAACACGCCGCGCACGTGATTGAGGAGCGCGCCAATGCTGGTCCGCAGGCGGGCGTGCAGGCTCTCCTTGGAGACCTCGCGCTCAAACAGCGTGAGCTGCATGTCGCTCGGGATCAAATACACGGTACGCGCCTCGTCCACGTCCGAGACGCCGCCGACCACGAAGCGGGGCCAGTCGACGGCCACGTTATTGAGGACGCTCGCTACCAGGAGATCGACGATGGTCAGGCCGTCGGACTGCAGGCGGTGCAGATTGGTAGCCGACAGCAGCATGGCGCTGACGCTGGCCTGCGAGTCCGAGTCGATGATCAGGACGTTCTTGCGGAACACGGCCGAGAGCGTCTCGGCGAGCGAGAGCACGAGCGTGGATTTGCCCACACCGCCCTTGGTGTTCATGACGGCTATGGTGTTGCGCATGCCCCGCGGTGACCCATCCGTGCGCCCCCATAGGGCGCACCTGCCTCGCTCTCGGCTGGTGTGACGGGCAAATGTGGCAGACTCCGGATGCCCCTTACAAGACCCGCGCCAAAACCGAGCCCAATCGCAATAAATCCATCATACCTCGCGTGTTCGCCGCGGCCGCCGATGCGGCTCCTCCCCCGGCCGGCCGGATGAGGCATTGCCCTGGGCCTTAACTTGCACCTTCGCCGTCGCATCGGCTCGCTCGCGCACCATATAGTGGTACTCCCGGTTGGGCCGCATATCCGCGGCGGCGGCGAGCCGGTTTGACATGTTGTAGAAGGCGGCCACAGCGGCGATATCCCAGATGTCGCGGTCATTGAAGCCGGCGCGGCGCAGTGTTGCGCGGTCCGCCTCCTCGATCTTGTCGGGGGCCTCGGTGAGCCGCACGGCGAAGTCCAGCATCGCCTTCTGGCGCAGGGGCAGGGCTGCCGCGCGGTAGTTCTGCGCGACCACTTCGCCCAACTCCGGGTCTGCGGCGCGCTGGCGCACGGCTGCGCCGTGCGCGGTGAGGCAATAATGGCAGTGATTGGCGCAGCTCACCGCCACCGCGATCATCTCGCGCTCGAGTTTGGAAAGACCGCTGTCGCCCAGCATGAGGTCGTCGGCCATGGCGATGAACGCCTTGAGCTTGGCGTTGTCGAAGGCGTAGGCCTTGAGCACGTTGGGGACGAAGCCGAGCTTTTCCCGGCACTTGGCAAAGTAGGCCCGCATATCGGCGTCAAGTTCGGCCTCGGGGCCGAGGTCGAGCGCCATCCCTCTTGATCTTGATTCCTGCGCCATAGGGCGTCTCCTTTGGCCCGGGTCTCGGGGGGTGATTGTCAAGGGCCTTCGAGGAGCATTGTCAATCGTGGCGGCCAGGTCCACAACTTGACGATCGCTCACACGGGAGGGGGCGCCCATGGCTCTCGAGGCCGACGCCGCGGCCGGCGGTCTCATCCGCAGGGTTGAGAAGGCGCTGGGCAGGGGATCGCCCGCCGCCCCGCTGGTTGCGTTGCTCTATGCCCACGACGGGCTCGCCTTGCTCGAAGGCGTGCCGGCCGAGTGGCTCGCCGGCAACGCGCGCGAGGCGATGGCGTTCATCGCCGACAAGCCCAAGGCACGCGCCAAGCTCGGCGTTCGCCGCCTTGCGCCGAGCGGCAAGGGCGGGCCCCCGCACGGCTCCGTCGTGGAGATCCTCAACGACGACATGCCGTTCCTGGTCGATTCGGTGCTGGGCGAGCTGCAGGCCCGCGGCCTCGCCGTGCGCCTGCTGTTCCACCCGATCTTCAAGACCCAGCGCGACGAAGCGGGACGGCTCAAAGCCATCGCCGGCGCCGGCGACGAGCGCTGGGGCGACGGGCATCAGGAAAGCTACATCGCCATTCACCTGCGCACCCTCACGGAGGCGGAAGCGCGCGATCTGACCGCGACGCTTTCGGACATTCTCATCGAGGTGCGCGACGTGGTCAGCGATTGGCGCGCGATGCTGGAACGCCTCGAAGCGGGGCGCAGGCAGCTCGAGCTGGCGCATGCGAACCTTCGCGCAGAGGCGCTGGGCGAGGCCACCGCCTTTCTGCACTGGCTCGAGCGGGCCAACTTCACCTTTCTCGGTGCACGCTCCTTCGTGCTCACGGGCGAGGGGAGCACGGGCGATCTGCAACCCGTGGACAACACCGGCCTTGGCGTGTTGCGCGATCCCAACGTGCAGGTGCTGCGCCGCGGCACTGAGCTGGTGGCGATGACGCCGGAGGTGCGCGGCTTTTATTTGGAACCGGCGCCGCTCATCATCACCAAGGCCAATGTGGTGAGCCGCGTGCATCGACGAGCGCACATGGACTACATCGGCATCAAGACCTACAGCGGCGACGGGATGCCGACGGGCGAGATGCGGTTCGTCGGTCTCTTCACCTCGCGCGCCTATGTGACCCCGCCAGGCCAAATTCCTCTGTTGCGCCACAAGGTCGAGACCGTGCTCGCCGCTTCCGGCTACCCCGCCGCCAGCCACGCAGGCAAGGCCCTGCTCAACGTCCTCGACACCTTCCCGCGCGACGAACTCTTCCAGATCGGCGCCAAGGAGCTAGCGGCGTGGTGCGAGGGCATCCTCGACCTCGAGACGCGGCCGCGGGTGCGCGTCTTCGCGCGCATCGACCGGTTCGACCGCTTCGTCTCGGTGCTCATCTACGCGCCGCGCGATCGCTACAACACCCGCGTGCGTGAGCGCATCAGCGCGTTGTTATGCGAGACCTACGATGGGCGCATCGCCGCCTTCTTCCCCTACTTCCCGGAGGGGCCCCTGGTGCGGGTGCAGTTCATCGTCGCCCGCTTCGCCGGACCGACGCCGCAGGTCGACGCGGGCCTGCTGGAGCGCTGCATCGTCGAGATCGTGCGCACCTGGGAGGACCGGCTGGCCGATGCCATCGCGACGCAGGGCGAGCGCGCCGAGGCCCTGCAGGCCAAATACGGAGCTGCCTTCTCCGCCGGCTACGCGGAGACATTCCCGGCCGAGCGGGCCCTGGAGGACATCAAGCGCATCGAGCGGCTCGGCCACCAGCACCCGGTGGTCATCGACTTCTATCGGGTGGCCGGCATGGCCGCCAACCGCGTCCACGCTGCGGTCTACGCGCTCGGCGCGCCGATCCCACTGTCGCAGCGCGTTCCCGTATTGGAGAACCTGGGGTTCTCGGCCATAGACGAGCGCTCCTATCACATCCGGCCGCGCTTCGCCGAGGGCGAGCAGAGCGTGACGCTGCACGACATGGTGCTGGAGACGGCCGATGGCACGCCGATCGAGCTCGAACACCACGACAAGCGGCTCGAAGGCGCCTTTCTCGCCGTGCTGCGCGGGGAGGCCGACAACGACGGCTTCAATCGGCTCATCGTGGCGGCCGGTGCGGATTGGCGCGAGGCGGCCGTGCTGCGCGCCTATGCCGCCTATCTGCGCCAGCTTGGCTCGCCGTTCGGCCTGCGCTACCTCGCAGAGACCCTCAACCGCCATGCCGGCCTCGCGCGCGACCTCATCGAGCTCTTTCACCTGCGCTTCGATCCGCACCGCGGCCTCACCCCGGCGCAACGGGAGGCGGCCGAGGCACCGGTTCGGCGGCGCATTGGCGGCGCCCTGGCCGCCGTGCCGAGCCTCGATGAGGACCGCATCTTGCGTCAGTTCCACAACCTCATCGATGCCACCGTGCGCACGAACTTCTACTTGTCGGATGCCCACGGTCGGCGGCCGGCGACCCTGGCGTTCAAGCTCGACAGCAAGGCCGTCGAGGCAGCGCCGCAGCCGCGCCCATTCCGGGAGATCTGGATCTATTCGCCGCGCGTGGAGGGCATCCACCTGCGCTTTGCTGCCATAGCGCGCGGCGGCATTCGCTGGTCGGACCGGGCGCAGGACTTCCGCACCGAGATCTTGGGTCTGGTGCGCGCCCAGCGCGTCAAGAACGCGGTCATTGTGCCATCGGGCGCTAAGGGCGGTTTCCTGCCCAAACAGCTGCCGCGCACCGGCGGCCGGGAGGAGGTCCAGAAGGAGGGCGTTGCCGCCTATCGCGTCTTTATCTCTGCGCTCCTCGACATCACCGACAACATCAAAGATGGCAAGGCCGTGCCGCCGCGCCATGTGCTGCGCTACGATGGCAACGATCCCTACCTTGTGGTCGCCGCCGACAAGGGCACGGCCACCTTCTCCGACATCGCCAACGACATCTCCGCCGCGCACGACTTCTGGCTGGGCGATGCGTTCGCATCGGGCGGATCGGCCGGCTACGACCACAAGCGCATGGCCATTACCGCGCGCGGCGCTTGGGAGTGCGTCAAGCGGCACTTCCGCGAGATGGATATCGACATCCAGAGCCAGCCTTTCCGCGTGGTGGGCGTGGGCGACATGTCGGGTGACGTGTTCGGCAACGGCATGCTGCTCTCCGAGCACATCGAGCTGGTGGCGGCGTTCGATCACCGCGACATCTTCATCGATCCTGAGCCCGGCGCCGCTGCCTTCGCCGAGCGCAAGCGCCTGTTCGACCTGGCGCGCTCGAGCTGGCAGGACTTCGACAGGGCCAAGATCTCCAGGGGCGGTGGAGTGTTCTCGCGTGCCGCCAAGTCGATAGCCCTCAGCGAGGAAATGCGGCGGCTCCTGGCAATCGATGCGGCAAGCCTCACACCCGCCGAGCTGATCCGGGCAATTCTGAAGTGCAAGACCGATCTTCTCTGGTTTGGCGGCATTGGCACCTACCTGAAAGCAACCGGCGAAAGCGATGCCGAGGTAGGCGACCGCGCCAACGACCCGCTCCGGGTGACCGCCGCCGAGGTAGGGGCCAGGGTGATCGGCGAGGGCGCCAATCTCGGTGTCACGCAGCGCGCCCGCATCGAGTTCGCTGCGCGCGGCGGGCGCATAAATACCGACTTCATCGACAATTCCGCGGGCGTCAACACCTCCGACCAGGAGGTCAACATCAAGATCGCGCTGGCGCCCGCCGTGCGCGCGGGCAAGCTCGCAGCCGCCGACCGGAATAAGCTGCTCGCCGAGATGACGGAGGACGTCGCCGCCGCCTCGCTGCGCAACAACTACCAGCAGTCGCTGGCCCTGAGCCTCGCCGAAAAAAGAAGCGCACGTGAGCTTGCCGACTATTCCCTGCTGATGCGCGCGCTCGAGGCGCAAGGGCTGTTTGACCGTCCGCTCGAGGCGCTGCCCTCCGACATAGAACTCCACGAGCGGGCCCGCGGCGGCCGCGGGCTCACCCGGCCGGAGCTGGCCGTGCTGTTGAGCTACGCCAAGATTGCCCTGCAGCATGATCTGCTCGAAAGCCGCGTCCCCGATGAGCCGGGGCTGGAGCCATGGCTCACCGGTTATTTCCCGCCCGCCCTGCGTGCGCGGTTTGCCGCCGACGTCGCCAAGCACAGCCTGCGCCGCGAGATCATCGCGCTCGGGCTCACCAATGCCATCGTGAACCGCGGCGGCCCCGCCATGGCAGCGCGGCTGGCGGAGGAAACGCAGCGCTCGAGTGCCGATGTCGCCTACGCGTTCCTCGCCGCGCGCGAGGTATTTGCGCTGCCGGTGCTGTGGCAACAGATCGACGCGCTCGACGGCAAGGCCAAGGGCGCGGCCCAGCTCGCCCTCTACCAGGCAATCCAGGACCTGGTTAACGCGCAGACGCTCTGGTTCCTGCGCAACGGGTGCGCGAGATCGGACTTCGCCGGCACCGTTGCCCGTCACCGCGCGGGCGTTGCTGCCCTCAAGGGCGCGCTCGCCAGCGTGCTCACCCCGCGCCGGCAGGCGCTGCTCGCGGCCGCGATGGCGCGCCTGCGCGGCGCCGGCATACCGGTTGAGCTTGCTCAAGACGTTGCCGCCCTCGAGCTCTTGGGGTTTGCGCCCGCCATCACCGAGATTGCCGAGGCGACCAAGACGCCGGTGGCGGACGCGGCGCGCATTTATCTCGCTGTCGGCGAGCACCTCTATATTTGCGACCTTGCAACCAAAGCTGCCGGCCTTGCCACGCCCGACTATTACGACCGCCTCGCGCTGGCCCAGGCGCTCAACGAGCTCACTGCGGCCCAGGCCGCCTTCACCCGCGAGGCGATCCGCTCGGCCAACGCCGGCGACGCCGCGGCTTGGCTTGCCGCCCAGGGCGATCGGTTCGGCCGGGTCCGGACCATGCTGAAGGAGATCGCCGGTGAGGGCCCGCTGACGGTTGCGCGGCTGCTGGTGGCCGCTGGCCAGCTCGCCCACTTGAGCGATGCTAAAGCGGTCGCTCCCTAAGCATCAGCCAGGACGGGCCGAGCAGCCGGTCGTTGCAAATCCGCCGCCAACGGAAACCCGCCCGCTCGCAGGCGCGCGCGGCCGCCTCGTTCCTGACCGACACCACGCTCGAGCATGCCACGGCCAGCGTGGTGGCGAAGACCTCCGCGCAGAGTAGGCGCAACACCGCCGCGCCGGTGTGAATGTCGCGATGCTGCCCCGCGGCGGGAAGATAGCCGACGTGCCAGGTGCCGGGCGCCAGGTCGGCGGGCCGCTCCGCACTCCACAGCCCGATCTCAAGG